>Ga0233374_1000010_pt1 | contig 64840 bp, 55 predicted proteins | sample ElkDunMinimDraft_FD_180688 | JGI IMG/M metagenome (GOLD analysis project Ga0233374, IMG submission 180688) | Fecal eukaryotic communites from dung pellets of Tule Elk in California, USA - Elk Dung E1 | ecosystem: Host-associated > Mammals > Digestive system > Large intestine > Fecal | place...
GATGTTTGGTTCCTTGCCACGGAAGTTGACGTACATCTGCATTGCATCGTCAATGCCGCCTGGTGTGAGGACGTATGTGCGGAACTTGGCTGCCACTTCTGTGTTGAAGATGTTGCCTGTCTCCTTGTATGCCTCAAAGGCATCGGCGTCGAGCACTTCTGACCACAGGTAACTGTAGTAGCCTGCTGTGTAGCCGCCACCCATCGTGTGGTTGAAGTATGTTGTGCGGTAGCGTGATGGTATTTGGCTTGGCAAACCGCGCTCAGCGAGTGTCTTCTGCTCGAAGTCCATCACATTGAAGTCGGCTGGTATTTCTTTCATTGTGTGGAAGTCCATGTCGAGGAGTGATGCGGCGAGGTATTCTGCTGTGGCGAAGCCCTGACCGTACTTGCCGCTCTGAGTGAGGCGGTCAACGAGTTCTGCTGGGATAACTTCGCCTGTTTCGTAGTGCTTAGCGTATTCTTTGAGCATTTCAGGTTCGAATACCCAATGTTCGTTAACTTGTGATGGGAGTTCCACGAAATCGCGTGGCACGCTTGACACTCCGTAGTAGTGGACGTCGCGGAAGAGGTTGTGAAGGGCATGACCGAACTCATGAAACATTGTCTCTGCCTCATCAGCTGTGAGGAGTGCAGGTTGTCCGGCTGATGGCTTGGTGAAGTTGCATACGATTGTTACTACAGGGGCAACTTTCTTACCGTCCTTGTATGTCTGTCCGCGATACTGTCCGCACCATGCGCCTCCGCGCTTGCTCTCGCGCGGGAAGAAGTCGAAGTAGAGCACTCCGAGGTGGCTGCCGTCCTTGTCCTTGCATTCGAATGCTACAGCATCTGGGTGAGGGAGCGGTATGCTGTCGATGGCTGTGAATGTCACGCCGTAGAGTTTGTTGGCAAAGAGGAACATTCCCTCGCGCACGTTCTCAAGCTTGAGATATGGACGGATGAGGTTCTCGTCGAAGTCGTACTTTGCCTTCTTTGCTCGGTCGGCATAGTAGCGCCAGTCCCATCCTGCAGGTTCGAAGTCCTTGCCGTCCTTCTTGATTTCTGCTTTGATGTCGTCAAGTTCCTCCTGTGCCTTTGCTATGGCAGGAGTCCATACCTGGTTGAGCAGGTTGTATACTGCTTCAGGTGTCTTTGCCATGCGTGTCTCAAGGACGAACGATGCATATTCGTCATAGCCCATAAGTTTAGCCTTTTCAAGGCGTGCCTTTACGAGACGCGCGCACACGTCCTTGTTGTCGTTCTCATTGCCGTTATTACCACGGTTAATGTATCCGTTGAAAATCTTTTCACGCAATTCACGGTTGTCGGCATACTGTAGGAATGGCATGACGCTTGGGTTGTGGAGTGTGAACACCCACTTGCCTTCCATACCGCTTGCCTTAGCAGTCTCAGCAGCAACAGCCACGAGGTTTGCAGGAAGTCCGGCAAGGTCCTCCTCTTTGTCGATAATCAAATTGAAGGCATTTGTCTCCTTCAGCATGTTCTGTCCGAAAGTTGTCTGGAGAGATGAAATCTCAGTGTTGAGTTCGCGGAGTTTTGCCTGGCTTGCAGAGTCAAGGTTTGCACCACCGCGTACGAAATCCTTGTAAGTCTCTTCGAGAAGCTTCATCTGCTCCTTGTCAAGTCCGGCATTGTCCTTGTTCTCATAGACGTGCTTAACACGTGCGAAGAGGGCTGGGTTCATGCTGATGTCATCGCCGTGCTGTGTAAGCAACGGAGAAATATCGGCGCTGATAGCCTGAAGCTCATCGTTTGTGTTGGCGTTAGTCTGTCCGAAGAACACGTAGCTGACTTTGTTGAGCAACGCTCCGCTCTGGTCGAGAGCCACGATAGTGTTCTCAAAGGTAGCATCATCAGTGTTGTTGACGATAGCCTCAATTTCGACTTTCTGCTCCTCCATACCTTGCAGGAATGCAGGTTTGTAATGCTCTGGCTTGATTTGCTCAAAAGGCGGAACACCAAACGGCGTGTCCCACTCTGCAAAGAACGGATTATCCGTAGCAGTTTCACCGCTACCACATCCACACATGACTGCAGCCGTACAAGCCGCAAAAAACATTTTTCTCATAATAACGTGTTTATTGTATTACTCTAATAACTTATTAGGTAACAAATATAAGCAATTTATCAAACATTTGCTGACAAAACAACCACAAACAACTCATGCCATGTGCAAATATAAAACACAGAGGACAACCTTATTATTCACATCGTTTCCTTAAAGTCCACGCAGACATTTTAGGAAGAATGCGTTTTTCAGTTGTCCTACTATATTCACATAAGTATTTTTGCAAACTATCTCCCCATATATTCTTGCTCAACAATCACCTCATCTATTTTCAAACGAGAAGTTGTTAAGAAACCGAGTTCAGGAGAATCAACGTCTACTCTCCACGGAGTCATATCTTTCATGTTATCATGAGACACTATCAACTTACCACCCTTGCGTTCTATCACAATTTCAGTCTTTTTATTTTTCTCCTTAGGGAACTTAATATCATTCATTTCCCCTTTGTCAAAATCAAATTTCCCATTATTGTATTTGCACTGTATAAAAGTATCCTCCATATAGATAAAAGCATGACGATTTGAATCCTTGTCCTTGTCAAAAAGTATTGCTATAGTATCTTTTTCACTCATTTCAGGAATAACAATCTTCATTGTTATCTTAAAATCATACTCTGGCAAGACAGGAATATCCGTTGAAGTCATAGCGATAGCCCCTTTTTTGAAGACCTCCAAATCCAACATTCCTTCTTTTATCAATGCACTTTTATTTTTTGTAGCATATTCTCGCCAATCAAAATTGGCAGTCCCATCGAAATCCTCAACTATTTTAATTTGAGCATTCATACTATAGGACACCAACAAAACAGCCAATAAAAATAAACTCCTCATATTACTTAATTTTTACCAAGTCTCTGTTGCATTTCATTTATCAGCGGTTCATAGCGCTTAATCAATCTGTCACAAGGTTTAAAGCCATGCTCACCTGGAGAATTAATATCTGCCACTTCCGATGAAATTTTTATTTGATAAGCCAAACCGTCATTCGTAATTTCCTTTATCTGCACCATCGTTCTAATCTTTTTTCCAGCCTTTGGAAACTTATCTGTTTCCCAATCAGTATTCATAAATCCTGAAGCCTTGTCTGATGTCTTCATTTCATCAAAATAATTAAGCATAACCTGAGTCAATAACTTCCACGCCATTGATTCATCTACACCTTCACGCACATTTATTGTAAAATACTTATTGGCAAGCGCTGATTCAACCGTAGCAGCTATAGACTCGTCTTCACGCAAATCAATTGGAATTGTTTTACGAGTATCGTGCTTATAAATTCTCATTTCTTTTTCCACAAAACCAGGTGCTTCAACCTTAACCATAAAGAAATCGTCTTTTCGAGTGAAGTTAAGAAAATAGACCCCGTCGCCTACATAATTTCCATCCACATATATTTTGGCTTCAGCAGGAGTAGTCACAATTTTAATCTTTTTTGCTTGCGCTTCATAAGAAAAGAACATAGATGCCAATACGACCGAAAATAACAGAATTAAATATTTTTTCATTTTTCAGAACTTTTATAGACTCCCTACTCACTTAACGGCTTTTCGAGTTTCTCCGTTGCTCCTTTAAACACTTTATGAATACGCACAAAAAAAGCGCGGAACTATTAGTATCCTCGCTTTGGGGTGTTTGGCGTAACCTCGACAAAAGAATAACTAAAAGCCCACGCATACAGCGCAAGCATCTTAACTATTATTCTTTTTTGTCTTTTTAGTCGCCAAACTTCCAAAGCAAAAGAATAAGCTAAAACGCTTTTCCAATATGTATTTAAAATGTACGTATCTGACTATACGCTATGTTTCATCGGCATTTGGTTTAACGTGAGTTTATATTTATAGACTTTCTTAATATTGCAAAAATAAGAAAAAGTATTAACAACAAGAAAAGTATGTCAGAATTTTTCAAAAAGGCATGTTTATTCTGAAATAAAAAATAGCAGAGACACCTTAAAACACCAACAGAAGGCTCGCCAAACAATATTGCACAGGCAACCATTACAAATCAAACAAAAACATCAGCATCAGCACCCACACAAGAAAGCGTGACAGCGTGATACCACCCCATTCACACCTTACCCCTCACAATTGGGCGAGCAAACCCCGCACCTATAACTTAACTTTTTACTTCTTACTTTTCATCCACCGCGGTCGTGACAAATCTCCACCGCCATCGTTGCGTATCACCACCGCCCTCGTAATACAACACCACCGCGGTCGTTGCGCATCTCCACCGCGGTCGTTGTGGCCAGTAAACGTTTAGAGTCTTTCCGATTCCACTTTACCATATTTTTTATACCTTTGTAGGTGTGTCCTTTATATTGCGAAAGAGGCAGAAATCAGCAATTACGTTTTATTTAATAGCATGAAAATGAAATCAGAACGAGTGTTTGTATATGTTGTGGTACTGACGTCTATGACCATCGGTTTGTTGAGTTGCTCGCAGAAGCATAACGTTAAGCAAGACGAATTGTGCCAATATATAGACACTCGCGTAGGCACTGCTGCAAGTACAATGCTCACTGCTGGACGATTTGGCAAAGGAAGCGAGGAATACGGACAGACACTGCCTGCTGTTCTTGAACCCAACGGAATGAACTTCTGGACGGCACAAACGCAGCACACGGAATTGAAATGCAAAGCACCTTATTATTATGCAGATTCTTTGCTTCAAGGCTTTCGCAACTCGCATTGGATTGTGGGAGGATGTACTCAAGACTATGGTTCTATGACCCTATTCCCTGCCACCAATATTGACAAATGCACGCCACAAGGCAGGGCCGTAAGTTTCTCACACAACGACGAGACGGCACGTCCCGACTACTATTCAGTAAGGATGAAAGGCAACGGTGTGTTTGCAGAGATGACAGGAAAGTCGCGAAGTGCAATATTCCGCTTTACCTATCCTTCAGACTCATCAGCATATTTGATTGTCAACCCCAACAGCGATGAGGGTGAAGGCTTTATTGAGATAGACACAACCAACATGGAAATAAGAGGATACAATCCTATTCACCGCATATACCAAGGCAAAGGACAACCTTCAGGACATTCAGGATATTTCGTAGTGAAGTTTTCCTCTCATATTGAAGAATATGGCACGTATAGCGGGAAAAGACGCATTAATGGCCAAGACACAATTGGAGGAAAGAAAGATATTGGCATATATGTACGCCTGAAAAACACTGGCGACCCCATAATAGTGTGCGCTGCAAGTTCGTTTGTCAGTATTGAAGGTGCGAGAAATAACCTTGAAGCAGAGATACCACATACCAACTTTGAGCAGACAAGAAAAGAATTGTCTGATATATGGGAAAAATATTTAAGTCGTATAAGTGCAGAAACAAACGACACTATCCATCTGAGAAAATTCTACGGAGCAGTTTACCGCACATCATTCCTGCCCCGAACCGTGAACGATGCTGATGGCAGATATCCATCCTTTTCCAACGGAACAATCACACACACTCGCAACACCTATTATGACGACTTCTCAATGTGGGACACTTATCGCGCTCTTCACCCACTTTTGGTACTGCTGTCGCCCTCCAAAAGCGCTGAAATGATGCAGTCGCTTGCAGACAAATACAAGCAAGGAGGTTGGCTGCCAATATTCCCTTGCTGGAACAGTTATACAGCCGCCATGATTGGCGACCACTGCACATCGGCGATTTGCGACGCATATATAAAAGGAGTACGCAATTTTGACATCTATACCGCCTATGAAGCAATGCGCAAAAATGCATTTGAACAGCCTCGAACATACGAAGAATACGCCAACGGGATGGGACGCAGAGCCTTGAGAAGTTACATGAACTACGGATACATACCTCTTGAAGACACCGTTAAGGAAGCATACCACCAAAGAGAACAAACATCAAGAACGCTGGAATATGCCTACGACGACTTCTGCCTGGCACAAGTAGCAAAATTGCTTGGCAAAAAGGACGACTATAAACTTCTTATGCAACGAAGCGAAAACTACCGTAATGTAATTGACCCTAACACAGGTTATGCAAATGGAAGATATGCTGACGGACATTTCCTAAAGGACACAAACCCCTACTCTTTTGCTTTCTACATAACAGAAGGTGCGCCATGCCACTACACATGGTATGTCCCCCACAATCCGAAAGGACTCATGGAAGCTATGGGCGGAAAAAACATGTTCATAGAAAAACTTGACACTCTCTTTGAACAGAACCTGTATTGGCACGGCAACGAACCATGCCATCAAATAGCATACTTATACAATGAAGCTGGACAACCGTGGAAAACGCAAAAATACGCAAGGTATATTCTTGACACAGAATATGGCGACAGCCCAGGAGGACTTGCTGGGAACGATGATGCCGGACAGATGTCAGCATGGTACGTCTTCAGCAGTCTCGGGTTCTACCCCGTCTGCCCAGGCACTCCCTATTACTATATCGGCACACCAACATTTGAACGTGCAACGATTCACCTTGAGAACGGAAACACATTCACAATCATTGCGCCAGGAGCGAGCAAAGAAAACTGCTACATCGAGTCAGTCACACTCAACGGCAAGGCATACAATGACTATAAGATCAGCCATAACGACATCATGAATGGCGGAACTATAGAATTTAAGATGACAAACATCCCTAATAACGCACCACAATAATTATTACATTTTGCGCAAAACAAAAATCCCCGACAAGACTGCCAGGGAATCATGAGCGGCAAGCGGGACTCGAACCCGTGACCCTCGGCTTGGGAAGCCGATGCTCTACCAACTGAGCTATTGCCGCGACTCTATAAAATGAGACTTCATCCTAACCGAAACCGGCGCAAACGAAGTCTCTATGAAAAAGCCGGGAGGAGATGTGATGAAACTCCGAGTAAATAAGGTTTGAGTGCCCACTCACCTTTGTAATCCACCGACTAAAAAGTTACCCTAAGGCGTGGCCCGCCATTGATGAGCGAAGCATGCTCGGCTTTCTGTTAAAAATTGATGAGTATCCCAATCGATCCTTAACCCCGGCTGTTATTTCTTAACTTTAGTGCAAATATAAAAGTAAAGACTCAAACCACAAAATAATTAAACGTTTTTATTTGCCTACAAAAACCTTTTTTACAACATGTTTTGAGCGGACAATATAAACTCCACTTTTAAGAAGCACAGATTCACCGCTTTGCAATTTGGAAACCAACACACCTGCAAGGTTATAAACTTCTCCCCCTGAGTTTGCCTTAAGTGTGCCATTTGCCAGTTCAAAACAAGAAGTATTGGCATCTATATCTTCAATGGCATTTTCAACTTCGTCAATACAGTAACTAAAAGTAATTGCACCATCCTCACTCTCAACGATATTGGTAATTGGCTGGTTCATCGTACCTCCTGTATAAACAACAGCCTTTTCGTCCTTAAGGGCGGTCACCTCCATACTACCCGGATAAGGATCGCCCTGCATTGATGCCAAATACGCAATAGCATTGCTTGAATTTCTAATCAGAAGTTCGCCGTCTGCCGGAATCAATGTCAATCGTTGATGATTCTTGCTTGTATTCACCCTGTTGCTTGTCCATGATGACTGCTGATAGTCGATATGTGTCACAAGCATACCATGCGCCTTGCCATATTTTTCAGTACTATAGCCAACATAAAGATCCCAGCCCGTGTTTTGCCTATTATCCAAGACGTAATATTCATCAGGGTTTTCCACGTTAGTAATTTTATATCCGCCACCACCTTCACTTAGAGGTTGCAACGTCAACGTCTGCGGATTATCTGGAGTAAGTTCTATCAGTTTCTTCCAGCCCATAAAATCCTTCTCATAAGCACTATATCCGCAAGGACATTTACCATTAGCACAATAATTACCTGAATCCATAATATCCCAGTAGTCCATACCGAACGCCACATAATTAGTATCATAGAGGTCCGGAAGTCCTAACGCATGACTCAATTCGTGACATATGGTACCTATACCATCAATCTCGCCATTATATACCTCATTGCTACACCCGTATGAACCATATTTCACACCACCTATCGTTCCTCCCGAACCTTGCTCCTTAGGCCAAATAGTATACGTATCATCGCTACCGTTCTGTCCTTCACCTGCATATATGAAATATACCATGTCAATAACCCCGTCCAAATCGTTATCGAACTGGTTCCAGTCGCTTTGCAGTGACTGAGCTAATTTTATTGCCTCCTGATAAAATTCATATATATTCACATCCTTTGAATAGGCAGAATCTTTACCATAATATTTATAAGAATTAGGCAACGTCACAGGACCTATCACATCAAAACAAGGCTGGAACAAGCTATCACTCTGCGCTATAAAATAATCTTTCACGGCGCCATAGCTACCTCCGCCTGTATAATTCACACCATTATTGGTTCCGTTACAGAATCTGTCAAAATAGCTTCTCACCGAATCCTCTATTTCTGAAACCATAAATTTCAAATCAGAAAATTGCACCAGGATTATTGGTATCTTAGGAGAACCGACTGACGGAAGCGGTGCTGTCGACGCCAAACCGACCTGCCTGTCTATCGGCACTCGTAAAGACGCCTCAGCATTATCAAACATTTCAGTATATTCTTTAGCGCTAACATAACGAGCAACACGACCCACCTCATCAGCTTTCCTGTCTGAAGGATTATGAGCAATCGCAGATGCAAGGACTAAAGAACCATCAGCCCCAACTCTTTCAACATATCGATAATCACTATCTGAATCAAGTGCTATCAGATAACCATCAATAGTCTGGCAATATGAAAAGTAACCGTTACCGACATGGCAAACTGTCAATTCTGTTCCATCTGCCTGCTTTGTTTTAAATATTGGAACTCTAGGTTTGACAGAAGCAAAGACATTCAAAAAAAACGCACTCAAAACTATTGCTAATAACCTTTTCATAACTAATGTTTTAATTTCCCTCCACTAATGAAATTATTCTTATAATAACTTTGGTCCAAATTGCTCACTACAACCCCTTTAGAAGAACTTGCATGAATGAACATCCCATCCTTCAGATAAATCCCCACATGAGATACAGCCCCTTTTCTCTCCGTAGAAAAAAACACCAAATCACCACTGGCCAAATCACTCTTGGAAACTTTCTTTACATCTCTTTTGTATTGTTCATAACTAGTTCTGTGAAGTTCCGTATTATAAACATTACGGCAAACACCTCTTGTAAGCCCAGAACAATCAACTCCCCGCCGATCTTCTCCACCATATTTATAAGGTACTCCTATCCAAGACGACGCTTCAATTAACAATGGCCAATTATCATCCTCATCGATATCAAAGCCCAATCTTATCGCGGCTCTTGCCAAGACTCGATAATCCACATTCTTATCAATCTTCTTAGCCGTCCCGCACGAAACTAACGAAATAAGGACATAAACGGACAGCACTGCGAAAAGCCATCGCACACCTAAAAATCTCATTTAACGTCAACTGATATAACCCGAAAAATACTGTTCTATTTCCAGTCTCAAATCAGCATCACCTTTTTTCATATCCTTCAATATAACGCCATGCTCCAACAAAGTGACACGGTCACAAATGTCCAATGTATGGGACAAATTATGACTGGAAACTATTATCGTAGCATCATTCTCGCGATTATAATTTTGCAAAAGATGCTTCATTGCCAACTGGCTGCTCGGATCCAAAAAATTAAAAGGTTCGTCCAATATTAGAACGCCAGGAGAAGTCAACATCGCTCCTATTATCCCCACCTTTTGCTTATTTCCTGCTGATAAATTTCTAATCAGAGTATTATTCCCGACAATTTCCCCACTCATAAAGGTATCGAATCGTGACAACTGCGCATCAATCTCTTCGGACGTCATTCCTGAAATCTTACCTACGAAAGAAAAATATTCATCAGGAGTAAGATAATCTATAAGGAAACTGCTATCAATAAAAGCGCCTGTAACAGTCTTCCAATCTTCACTTTTCTGAGTTATACATCCATTAATGGACACATATCCAGTGTCTGGCTTAAGCAAATCCAACATCACACGAAAGAATGTTGTTTTTCCTGCTCCATTATTGCCTACCAGACCAACAATTTCCCCCTTGCTGACTGTATAACTATTTATATCAAGTGCAACATTATCCCCAAACTTTTTGGTCACACTGTCTACGATAATATCCATGTTATTTCCTGTTTGTTTTAGTTTTAATTAAATCAAACAAATAAGTCATCTTCACTGCTATTGTCTGATGCGCAGATCGTCCAAAATCGCCTTTCTTACTATTATCAAACACGTCTCCCAAAGCATAATAGTAACGACCTTCTATCAAAAAATGGCCCATGCCAGTAGACAGTTCAAGTCCTAATCCGCCAGCAATACCATAATCAAAAGAATTATCAACTTCCTTGCCATACTGGTATGTCACTCCATTCGGGCGGTTTGACGGATCCCAAGTTCCTCCACCATACTCCTCAGAACTACCTAAACAATAACCTATCTGCGGACCAGCGTTGATAAAGAACTTAAAACCTCGCTCTTCACGTCCCCACCCCATATGCATCAGCATAGGCATCTGTATATAGTTGAGAGAGCGCATATATGTGTTTCCAGAACCATCCTCAATCATTTCCTTCCAACCCAAATTGGCATAGTTCAACTCCACCTGTATAGCACAGATGCTAGAAAAATATTTCTCGCACACATATCTCGCCGTAATACCAAACGTTGCAGAATTATTCATCTCCTGCTTTATCTTTGGTTCAAATGACATCTGAGTCATTGTCATACCGGCATTAACACCTATAGACAAATCATTTCGTCGTTCACCCACTTGCGCTTCAATCGCATTTGCACAAACCGCCGACAACAAAATTGCAATCAATAATCCCCTCATTAAAAAAAACTTTTATAAGTTATACGCAATTGCATATTTCCCATCAATAAATTTTCTTCACGATAGTACCATCTGCTCCGAACTTCACAAACATCACCCTGTTATTGCAGAATCCTCCATCTTTATTCTTACGTTCGAAATACAGAGGTGTTTGAAGAAAGCCAGATTCAAATTCAGACAAATAATCAGCATAATTTTCCCCAAACTGATTGTATGCATTCAAAAAATACATGCCCAAATCATACCCCATCACACCATACATTGGATAAGACAGATATTGGTCACGGCCAAACCTACGCTTGAAATTTGATTGGAACAGAGCAACCTCCTCATTTAATGGATTATAAAGAAACTTACTAAAAAATACACAATCGTATTTCCGAAAAACGTCTTCATACTTCCCCATGAATTGTTGCCAATTTGACTGGCCAAACATTGAAACCTTTACAGAATCGGATATTTCCATATTGTCCAGAATTCTCACAATTCTATTGAAAACCTTCTCCGAAGGAGACATGGGTATAATCACATTTTCGTGTTCGAAACTCATTGAACCACGAAGCTCATCTATCGCATTAATATCAACAATCCTATATTTAGCACCATTATCCAAAATCCATCTTTTGAATCCCTCAAAATATAGAATATTATCTGTTCTGTCGTTAGCCAACAGGAATATCAGGTTTTTCCCTGTATTATCGTTCATAAACAAATCATAAGCCTTGTTATAGAATGATGCCTGAAGCGTATTAAGTTGGAAAACATTCGAATTATGAAGCGCATAGTCTGACTTTGATGTGAAAGGCACTAACATCTTAATGCCTTTTCTATTTGCAATCGGAATGAGCGTCTCCAAATGACTTACGGAATACGGCCCGACAATCAAATCTGTCCCCTCCAAAGTTTCTTCGTCCAAACAAGACCTCACTCCCATTGAATCAGCCTTCACCTCGTCATACACATGAACTTCAGCAGAAAGTCCAACCGATCTTGCTGACTCCAACGCCAAAAGAAAGCCCTCATAGAAATCCAGCATTTTCAGATTTGTAGCGCTTACCTCATCTTTGCCCAAATTAAACGGAAGCATCACGACTATCTTCATCGGTTCAGCAATCTCCTCCTCTGGTTCTTCTTCATCCACTACAGCCTCCTGAATAACTGCTTTGTAAGGTATGCAAACAAGTTGCTTCTTCTTTAGCTTCTTTTCGCGCAATATAGGATTAGCATTCAAGAACTCTTCTTCTGTCAGATCAAATTTTTTACAGATGCTATACACCGTTTCCTTCTTCTGAACCTTATACATCAATCTGCAATCAGGGCGTTCAGATACAGAGTTATCGTCTTGCATAGCGACATGTTTCACAATACGAAGTATTTGCCCTGACACAACTGCATCCGACGACAAGCCGTTGCTTGCCTTCAATGCATCAACCGTAACACCATATCTCGAAGAGACACTATAAAGAGTTTCGCCAGGCTTCACCTCATGCGTAAAAGCAGACAATCTCTGAGAGTAAACCTCAAAAGCAAATACACATATAGTCAAAACAAAAAGAAATACTTTCCTAACCATCATAGACACAATAAAATTATCATATACATTAGCGTACAAAGTTAGCAAGAAAATACGAAAATGCCCAATTCACCACAAAAATAACCTTTGTTAAAACAAAAAACATTAACTTTGCAATATTGAGAAAAGATTATCAATCATGAGCGAAACTAAAGCAACAAGCAATCTTCCAGAAAACGTCATCATCGTAGATGCCGAATACATCGACAATGTAGCATTTAATCTTTCCGTTAATTTCGAGCGCATGCTGGGAAGAAGAATCCCGAAGGCAGACTTAGCAAACTGGCTTGATTTCATAGCGCTTGACAGCGGCCTTCAGCCTAAAGATGAGCAGTCTATTTTAGTTATATTTATACACAACAAAAAGACACCTATATTACAGAATTTCAGTCCATCATCATTAGAGGAACTTAACGGTAAATCATTTAAGGACAACATCGGTGAATTCACGATTGAGTCTTATCCCGTCGAAGAAAAAATAGTTGACAAGCAAACTCATTTCATTGATACTCTTGACTTGATTGCTAACGACTCCAGGGTAAAGAACATCATGCTTGTTTCCGACACCGAAACCTATGGGAACACCATCCCCAACTCTCTCAACAAAAGCGAGAAAAACATCACAACATTCGTGATGGAACCAATCATCGGGCACAAGCACCACCAAGAAATTTTGGGTTACTCGCTCACATGCGCTTTAGGGGTCAGAAGCGAAGAATTCAATCAACCACAATAAAAGCTCACACGATGTCCGACTCCAGCAAACTCGGTAAATTAGGCGAAGACCTGGCGGTACAATATCTTCTGAAAAACAATTACAGAATATTACATCGCAACTGGGGGTTGCATCACGGTTATGAGATAGACATCATAGCAACCAACGGCATCGACATAATTTTCATCGAAGTCAAGACTCGCCGTAGCGACGTGTTCCAAAAACCAGAAGAGGCTGTCAACGAAAACAAAATTAAGCGCATCTGCATGGCTGCCCACGGTTATGTTCGCAAATACAACATTAACATGCTTTATCGTTTCGACATAATTGCCATTGTCTACCCCAACTCAGAGGGGTACACAATCAAACACATAAAAAACGCATTCAAATATCCACTCTACACCAACAGGTTGAGATATAAAAAATGGTTTTAGATAATTCGCGCAATCTTAACGATTCAAAAAAACGTTTTTGACGCCTTTTATTCCTAAGTTGCCTGCAAAAGTTTATATTTGTATAAATAAACACAACAAGTAGCGTGCTACACATTATGCTTAAGATAGAAAAACTCTCCCTCTCTTTCGGAGATTTCAATGTACTTAACGATATCACACTGCAAGTAAGCAGAGGTGAGTTAGTGTGTCTCTGTGGCGAGTCGGGATGTGGAAAGTCATCCCTTCTAAAAGCCATACAAGGGTTCGTTGACACTGATGGAAGAATCGAAGTTGGAGGTAAGCGTCTCGACGACAGTACTATCGACGCCATACGTCGTATAACGGCGTACATCCCTCAGGATCTCTCTTTGCCATACGACAGTGTAGAGAAGTTGGTAACTTCACTCTTCGAGCTCCGCATAAATCGCAACATCAATTTTTCCACAGAAATGATTTTCTCTGATTGGGCATTACTCGGTCTCGACAGTTCGCTTTGGAACAAAAAAACAAGCGAGATTTCAGGCGGACAACGCCAGCGCATAATGCTCTCTATAGCTGGCCTAACTGGCAAATCACTCATTCTTGCCGACGAACCGACATCTGCACTTGATACCGAATCATCCCTGCTCGTTGCAAAGTATTTCCGCATGCTAACAAGCGAACGTAACATGGCTATACTAACAACCTCACATTCAGAACGTTTTGCACAAGAATGCGACAAAATAATCAAGTTATAAGTGCCTCATAGCCTCACAACCCCATAACTTCACAAAATGACAGATATAACCTTCATCGGACTCGGCATCGGGCTTCTGCTCATGATTATCCCCTTGTGGTTCCTCGGAAGAATGCGCACAGAGTTAGTACACCCCACCGTGAGCGCCACACTAAGAATGATAATCCAGCTATACCTAATCGGACTTTATCTACAGTACCTCTTCGAATATGATCTTTGGTATGTCAATCTCACATGGGCTCTGATCATGGTTTTTGTAGCAGCCGGCACAGCTTTACAGCGCACACGCCTTAAACCTCAAATCCTACTCACCCCCCTTACTGTAGGGTTCTTAGGTACTGGACTGATCCTAACACTCTTTTTTCTTGCTTTCGTACTGCGTCTATATGATGTTGCAGATAGCAGTTTTACTGTTGGTTCGTTGTTTGCAGCACGCTATTTCATTCCAATTTTCGGTCTCCTTCTCGGAAACATGCTCAGCGTCAACGTAGTAGCGCTCAACGCCTATTATGACAGATTGAAGAGAGAACAACAGATGTACTACTATCTCATAGGCAACGGCGCCACCCGTTGGGAAGCCACCTTACCATTTATTCGCGAAGCCGTGATTAAGGCTTTCAACCCCTGCATTGCCAATATGGCGGTGATGGGACTTGTCGCCATGCCTGGCACGATGATTGGTCAGATACTCGGAGGTGCCAACCCGTCACTTGCCATAAAGTACCAGATGATGATTGTGACAATCACATTTGTCGCGTCTATGCTTTCTCTCATGACTACCATCATACTTGCACAGCGAAAAACTTTCGACAGAATGGGACGCATGAAAGATGTTTTTATCTGCGAGAAGTAGCACATAGTGGCGTTTATTATTTTTTATCAAAATCCTTTATGAATAAACGCCCAACAAAAACCTGCAGAAAATAGAATATCAAGAGGGAATTTTGAACATCAAATTTTATTTTAACAGGAAAAAAATGTAACTTTGCAAAAGATATGAAAATATGGGAAATAGTTGGTGCCCTTGAAGAGTTTGCACCTCTGTCCCTGCAAGACAGCTATGACAATGCCGGATTGCAGATTGGATTAACAGAGGACGCTAAAGCTACAGGGGCTTTATTGTGTCTTGATGTGACTGAAGACGTCATTGACGAAGCTATCAATAAGGGTTGTAACATGGTGATAAGTCATCACCCACTACTGTTCCGTCCGTGCAAGTCAATAACTGGCGCAGATTACATTGAGCGTTGCGTGATCAAGGCAATCAAGAACGACATAGCCATTTATTCGGCGCACACAAATCTGGACAACGCCAAAGACGGCGTAAACTACAAAATAGCTCACAAATTAGGACTGACCAACATTGAAGTACTAGACCCTAAGAGCGACAAAGATGGAGCAGGAGCTGGGATCGTAGGACATTTGGACAAACCGATGGACAAGGAAGGCTTTATCGCCCACGTCAAGGAAGTATTCGATGCAGAATGCATACGTTTCAACTCCTGGACTGGCGAGAAAGTGAACCGCGTCGCTTTATGTGGAGGAGCCGGTGCATTTCTTATTGGCAAGGCTATTGCAGCAGATGCAGATGCATTTCTGACTGGAGAAATAGGATATCACAGATTCTTCGGACACGAAAATGAACTTCTACTGATTGAGCTCGGACACTTCGAAAGCGAACAGTACACACTGGAAATTCTGAGAGAAATAATAGAAAAAGTTGCCCCGCAACTGCCTGTCTACGAAACAGAAGTGGAGACCAATCCTATAAATTATATTTAAAACAAAATAGTTATGGCTAAGAAAAAAGAAACCCCTGCGGACATGTCTGTGGAAACTAAGTTGAAATCACTTTATCAACTACAGACAATGTTGTCTGAAATTGACAAAATCCGTATTTTGCGTGGAGAACTTCCTCTTGAAGTTGAAGACCTCGAAGACGAAATAGAAGGTTTGAAAACTCGTATCGAAAACACAAATGAAGAAATAAAGGATTTACGTGCTCGTATCAACGAACTCAAGACTAAGATCGAACTCGCTAACGAAAAGCTTAACGGATACAAATCACAACTTGACAACGTACGCAACAACCGCGAATACGACCTCTTGAACAAGGAAATTGAGTTCCAAACTCTCGAAATCGAACTCTGCAACAAGAGAATCAACGAGGCTCAGACTGCAGAAAAGAACAAGGAAGAACTCATCCAGCGCAGCCAAGTAACTTTGGAAGAGCGTTCTCAAGACCTCGAAGTTAAAAAGAACGAGCTTGACGAAATAGTAACTGAAACAAAAGCAGAAGAAGAAAAACTTCGTGAAAGAGCAAAATCTCTGGAAATGACAATCGAACCACGTCTGCTTACAGCATTCAAGCGCATTCGCAAGAATAGTCGCAACGGTTTAGGAATCGTATACGTGCAGCGCGATGCTTGCGGCGGTTGCTTCGCAAAAATCCCGCCACAGCGCCAGTTGGACGTTCGTATGCGCAAGAAGGTAATCGTTTGCGAATACTGCGGACGCATCCTCATCGACCCAGAATTGGCTGGTGTAAAGGCAGCAAACCAAGCAGAGGAAAAGGGCACAAAGCGTCGCCGTTCAATCCGCAAGAAGGATAACGAAGTTCCTGCAGACGAGGATTAATAAACAAACAGCAACGAACACAATAGAAAAGCGTCAGAACACAGTCTGGCGCTTTTTATTTTCCTTAAAATAATGCCAAGTCCATTAATTCTAAATCAAAAGACGCATGGATTTTTGGGTTGTTTCTTTGAAAATTACTCCTCTACGATTCCCACCAAAATGTCACAAACAATAAAGGCACCCTAATGGATGCCTTTTCTTGCGGAGAGGGAGGGATTCGAACCCCCGGTACCTCTCAGTACGTCGGTTTTCAAGACCGGTGCAATCGACCACTCTGCCACCTCTCCTAAATGTACGCCCTCAGGGACTCGAACCCTGGACCCATTGATTAAGAGTCAATTGCTCTACCAACTGAGCTAAGGACGCATTAGCTTCTTTTATCTGCGGAAGGTCAACTCCGCGAAGCATATTCTTTGGCGCTTCAGGATGGGCTTGAACCAACGACCCCATGATTAACAGTCATGTGCTCTAACCAACTGAGCTACTGAAGCATTTTTTCGAGTGAAGAGGATGAGACTCGAACTCACACGGGCTTTGCCCACTACCCCCTCAAAGTAGCGCGTCTACCATTCCGCCACCTCTCCATTCATTTCTTACCGTTCATAAGACTGAGAGCCTCTTGTCGGATTGATTTTGCTTTGCTAAATCTTTCCTCCATCACCTCCCTGTCGAGAGCCTCTTGTCGGATTCGAACCAACGACCCCGAGATTACAAATCACGTGCTCTGGCCAACTGAGCTAAAGAGGCGGTCATTCGTGGAGCGGAAGACGGGGCTCAAACCCGCGACCCCCAGCTTGGAAGGCTAGTGCTCTATCGACTGAGCTACTTCCGCATGTGAACGATTTCATATTTTCTGTATGTGGGCACAGATGGATTCGAACCACCGAAGGCGAAAGCCAGCAGATTTACAGTCTGCCCCATTTGGCCACTCTGGAATATGCCCGAACAGAATCCTAAACTCTGACACAACCACAAGAACTCTCCAGCCCGAAAGTGGTGATTCGCACAGGATTCAAACCTGTAACCTTCTGATCCGTAGTCAGATGCTCTATTCAGTTGAGCTAGCGAACCATATGTATCATTGTCGTGTGGGCGTTGACGGATTCGAACCGCCGACCCTCTGCTTGTAAGGCAGATGCTCTGAACCAGCTGAGCTAAACGCCCCTTCATTTCCGAAAGCGAGTGCAAAGGTACAACTTTTATCCAAACTCACAAAAACTTTCAAGAGAAAATCGCACAAAACACTCAAAAAAACTTTCAGAGCCGGAATTATCTTATAAATAAGAGTTCCCTGTATTTCGGCAACGACCACATCTCGTCATCAACAACCATTTCAAGTTCGTCAATATGGTAACGTATAAGTTCAATCATCGGAGCCACCGTATCATGGTAAGCAATAGCTTTTTGGCGTTCATCCTCTATGCGATTTGCCACCTTACGTGCGTCAATAAGACGCTTTACATTCTCGACGATAAAAGACTCGTGTTCTGATATCTTCTCAATCAAGGTTATGTTATTAGCAGAGAGTTTCCGCGCCTTTTCCTCAGGAAACACGTCCATGACCTTACGGACATTATCCATTAGCACAGACTGATAACGCGTCACGACAGGAATGATATGATTTAGACAAAGGTCGCCAAAGACACGCGCCTCAATCTGAATCTTCTTGGTATAAATATCCCACTTAATCTCATTACGCGCCTGCAATTCATATTTGGTCATAACCTTCATACTCTCAAACATCTCAACTGAATCATCATCAAGATAGCGGTCATAGATGAGCGGGCAACAAGTTTCGCAGTCCAAGCCACGCAAACCAGCCTCTTCCAACCATTCTTTGCTATATCCATTGCCATCAAAACGAATAGGACGGGTGTACTTAATATCTTCACGCACAACATTAAGTATTGCTCTCTCCAGAGATTTGCCCTGTTCAACAAACTTATCAACGCGATTACGAAACTGGGTTAAAGTATGCGCCATCGCAGTATTTAGAGTTATCATTGCGGAAGAGCAATTAGCGACAGAACCTACAGCACGGAATTCAAATCTGTTACCTGTAAAAGCGAATGGCGACGTTCGGTTTCTGTCCGTATTGTCTATAAGAAGCTCCGGAATAGAAGGAATGTCAAGACGCATTGCGGTCTTACCCGTAACTGAAAGAGCTTCCTCATCTGCTGAATTTTCCACATGGTCAAGCAAGTCAGACACCGTCCTTCCTAAGAATGTCGATATGATTGCAGGCGGAGCCTCATACCCTCCTAATCGATGTGCATTTGTGGCACTGACAATAGAAGCCTTAAGAAGCCCATTATGGTCATATACAGCTTTGAGCGTCTCCACCACAAAAGTCACGAAGCGAAGGTTGTCCATAGGCGTTTTGCCTGGAGCAAAAAGTTGTATGCCTGTATCGGTAGAAAGCGACCAATTGTTATGCTTACCAGAACCATTAATTCCCTTAAACGGTTTCTCATGGAGCAAACATCTGAAGTGGTGTTCTCTAGCCACCTCCTTCATTAAAGACATCATCAGCATGTTATGGTCTACAGCCAAGTTTGCCTCTTCATAGATAGGAGCGAGCTCAAACTGGTTGGGAGCAGCTTCATTATGACGCGTCTTACAAGGTATACCTAACTCTAAAGCCCTAATCTCCAAATCACGCATAAAAGCCTCGACACGTGGAGGTATAGCACCGAAGTAATGGTCATCCATCTGCTGATTCTTAGCCGAATCATGCCCCATAAGAGTGCGACCAGTCATGACCAAATCTGGACGTGCAGCATAAAGAGCTTCATCAACAAGAAAATACTCTTGTTCCCACCCAAGGTTGCAATAAGTCTTAGAAACTTCAGGATTGAACAATTGACAAACGGACGTAGCAGCCTTATCAACCGCATTAAGAGCCTTCTTTAATGGGGCTTTATAATCAAGAGCCTCACCTGTGTAAGAAATAAAGATCGTAGGGATCATCAAGGTGTCGCCAAAAACAAACACAGGAGATGACGGGTCCCATGCTGTATACCCTCGAGCCTCGAAGGTTGATCGTATACCCCCGTTAGGAAACGAAGAAGCGTCAGGCTCCTGCTGAATAAGCAGTTTGCCTTCAAACTTCTCAACCATCCCTCCGAGTCCATTGTGTTCTACAAACCCATCATGCTTTTCCGCTGTACCATCAGTCAAAGGTTGAAACCAATGCGTATAATGCGTAACACCAAGTTCCATAGCCCATTTTTTCATTCCTTCAGCCACCTCATTGGCTATAGTTCTGTCAAAAGGCGCACCATTATCTATAACGTCACACATTTTTGCATAAACGTCCGCATTAAGATATTGCCTCATCTTCTGCTTGTTAAAGACATACTTCCCGAAATATTCAGACGGACGTTCCTGTGGAGCCACAACATTGACAGGCCTACGCTTGAAAGCCTCATCAACAACCTTAAACCTTAATTTTGACGACATATATTATATTATTATATATCTTAAAAAAGAGAGGAGACCGTTAGGGTCTCCTCTTTGATTTGGATAAACCTGAATGAATTACTCTTCAACTGGAGTTTCCTCTGCTGAAGCCTCTTCTGCAGGTGCCTCTTCTGTTGCAACAGCAGCAGCTTTCTTTTCAGCAACTTTCTTTGCAATTTCTTCCTTAACCTTCTTTTCCTCAGCCAAACGAGCTGCTGCAGCAGCCTTTTTGTCAGCTTCCTTCTTGTTTAATGCAACATTAAGCTTATTTTCTTTTTCAGCCTTCCATGCATTGAATTTAGCCTCTGCTGTAGCCTCATCAAAAGCGCCCTTCTGAACACCGCCAAGGAGGTGCTTCTTCATGTAAACGCCTTCCTTAGAAAGGATTGAACGAACAGTGTCTGTTGGCTGTGCACCACAAAGAACCCAGTGAAGAGCACGCTCAAAGTTGAGTTCAATTGTTGCAGGGTTAGTGTTTGGGTTGTAAGTACCAACCTTCTCAGTAAAGCGACCATCACGTGGTGCTCTTGAATCTGCGATCACGATTGAATAGAATGCGTAGTTCTTACGACCGTGACGCTGCAATCTAATTTTAGTTGCCATTTTTTAATGAAATTGTTTATAAAATTAATATTAAACATTCCGTCATCTCGTAACGGTTTGGCAAAGTTACAATATTTTTTTTATTTCATTATCATGCCGAGGCATTTTTCTTAAAATGGAGCCATATCCGGAGTAATGGAGTCAAACTGTTCATTACCTGACATCGGTGATGCCCCCTCGTTCATGCGCGATTGAATAATCACCTCTTCTTCCCCTGGGAACGGTGGCAATCCGCCTTCATCAATATTCGCAAAACGAGCGTATTCACCACGGAATCTCAATCTCACATCACCCACAGCACCATTACGATGCTTTGCTATAATTATCTCTGCTACACCTCGCAGGTCATTACCATGCTGGTCTTTATACATCTTATAATATTCCGGACGATGAATAAAGCAAACCATATCGGCATCTTGCTCGATGGCTCCAGACTCTCGGAGGTCAGAAAGTTGAGGACGCGCATTCGTCGCAGTGTTGTTTTCACCTCCCTGCCCCACTCTCTGCTCCACGCTACGATTGAGCTGTGAAAGAGCTATTATTGGAATATTCAGTTCCTTAGCCAATCCTTTAAGGGAGCGTGAAATAGTCGAAACCTCTTCCTGACGACTATTATACGACATACCACTAGCGTTCATCAGCTGCAAATAGTCGATAATAATAATTCTAACCCCATAATCACGGACAAGACGACGCGCTTTGGTTCTAAGCTCAAAGACTGACAGCGAAGGCGTGTCGTCCACATAAAGTGGAGCATCAAACATCTCGCGTATCTTATAGTCGAGTTGCCCCCACTCATAAGGAGCAAGCTGTCCGCTCTTTATCTTCTCACCAGGAATCTCACAAACATTAACAATCAGACGGTTAACAAGCTGCACATTCGACATTTCAAGAGAAAACATCGCAACAGGAACACGATTGGTAATGGCTATATTCCTTGCCATAGAAAGCACAAAGGCTGTCTTACCCATTGCAGGACGCGCCGCAATAATCACAAGATCTGAGTTTTGCCATCCGCTTGTCATCTTGTCGAGCGCATCAAATCCACTTGACAATCCACTAAGTCCGTCAGTACGTGCCGCAGCCTTTTGTAAAAGTTTATAAGCTTCGTCAATAACAGGATTTATTTGAGTGAAATCCTTCTTCATATTTGTTTTAGACAACTCAAAAAGGCGTCCTTCAGCCATCTGCATCAACTCCGCCACATCCTGTCCTTCGTCAAAAGCCAAACTCTGGATATTGCTTGTGTATGTGATAAGTTCGCGCGCTAAAGCCTTTTGCGCAATAATATTTGCGTGATATTCGATATGAGCAGAACTGAGAACTTTGCGACTAAGCTCTGCCACATAAAAAGGTCCTCCTGCGTTATCGAGATCACCCGTCTTTCGCAACTGATCCGTCACAGTGAGAATATCCACAGGTTTATTTTCTGCAGCCAATGACTGAATTGCAGCAAATATAATCTGGTGCTTGGAATCATAAAACGACGCAGGCTTCAATATGTCACTAACCGTTCCAAATGCATCCTTTTCTATCAAACATGCTCCCACAACAGCCTCTTCCAGCTCCAAAGCCTGAGGTTGCAAACGTCCATACTCACTTACAACAGGAGCATCCGCTGTTGCATTCTTTCGTTTTGTCGACTTTCGTTCTACTGCCATATCGATATTCTTCTATACTATTTTATTTACCACATGGAATATTTATAACCAGTCCATCATAAGCAAGATGAAAATGGGGAGGAAGCTTAGCCTCTTCCTGCTCATGAGGCAACACATGGTGTGACATATGTATTAAATAAGTCTCACGGACTTTCATGCTTTTCGCAAACTCTATAGCGTCTTCTATCGTTTGATGCGAATTGTGTTCAAGATGTCGCAATGCATTAACAACAAGAACTTCAGCACCACGCACTGCAGCTAACGATTCTGTTGGAATTGTTTTCATATCCGTTATATATACAAGTCCGCCAATACGATAGCCTAAGATAGGCAAACCGCCATGCATAACCCTAAAAGGAAGCACTTTGACCTTATCGCCAACAATAAACGGCTCATTCGGACACACCTGCACAAGATTAATACCTGGTACTCCTGGATAACGCCTTTCTTTAGGAGTAAAACAATACGGGATACGTTGCCGCAAACGTTCCATACAGTAATCCTCGGCATAGACATCCACATCACCAAATTTACAGAATGGGCGCAAGTCATCCAACCCACCTACATGGTCATAATGTTCGTGAGTAATAAGTACTCCATCTATCTGCGCAAAAGGCACCCCCATCATTTGCGCCCTGAAATCCGGACCGCAATCAAACAAAATCCTACAGCCGTCGACTTCCAACAGCGAAGAACATCTCAATCGTTTATCACGCGGATCCGCAGAACTACATGTGGGGCACGTACAACCGACTTGAGGCACTCCCGTAGAAGTCCCGCTTCCTAATATTGTCAGCCTCATGTTCTGCCTCATATAATATTGACCTCCGGATGTATATCTATACCAAACTTTTCCTTCACGCTTTCTATTACCGAATCACAAAGTTCAACAATCTCACAACCCGTAGCACCGCCCAAATTAACCAGTACTAAAGCTTGGCGATCATGCACTCCTGCACGTCCCAAACTTCTGCCTTTCCATCCGCACTGTTCAATCATCCACCCTGCAGGAATTTTCACGCCATCCTCTACTTCATAATATGGCATATTCGGATATTCCGCACGAATCGCCTCAAATTTACTCCTCGCAACTACAGGATTCATAAAAAACGAACCGGCATTGCCTTGCACCTTCGGATCCGGAAGTTTATTCTCACGTATATTTATTATCGTACGCCTAAGAAGTTGTGGAGTCACATCCTCACCTTCAGGCAAACACGCACTAACATTTCCATAAGTCAAAAGAGGACAGAACTCACACGACAGTCTAAACACGACATGAGTAACTGCATACATCCCCCTTAGCCTTGTCTTGAACACGCTTGTACGATAACCATATTCACATTCAGCATTATCAAAAATCCTTTTAGTTCCGTCAATCAAACTAACAGTTTCAACTGAGACAATGAAATCCTTAGCCTCAACACCATATGCACCGATATTCTGAACTGCCGACGCACCAACTTCACCAGGAATTAACGACAGATTCTCTATTCCATACCATCCTTGGGCAACCGCATATTCTACAAAATCATCCCACACCTCACCTGCCCCAACTCGAACAAGCACGCTTTCGCTATCCCCACTGTCAATACGTTCTACACCCTTTATTGCGCTATGCAACAAAGTACCATTAAAATCACGAGTGAACAGCAAATTGCTGCCACCACCTATATGCAAAAGCGGCAAACACTCATTCTTTGCCCCGTTCCTAACAAAATCGACCAATTCATCGACAGATGCATACTCCACAAAACGCTCCGCACTAACATCTATTCCAAACGTATTGTGCGCCAATACTGAATATTTCCTCCTGTCTTTCATTATTACTTCAAGAATTAAGAATACGCGCGCATATCACACCACCACTTCCACGAGCATCCATTTGCCACCTTGTTTCACAAACCTATATTTCAATGACAATCCATTACTGATGCCCACAACCAAAAGAAGTTTGTTATTACTGCTTATGCAAGTCTGCCCATAATTAACGTTTATAATTTCATGCGAAGGCAAAGGCAAATCAGATGAGACCTCCATCCATTCTTCAAGGTTCATCTCCACAATTTCATCCTCGCTCTCATCATCTTCAGCCGTCACAACAAACTTCAGCGGTTCAGCAACATTATCAAAACGCCCCACCGAGTCTGCCGAAAAAGAAGAATAGAACGCAAGAAAATCCGAATTTGGAGTATCATCCACGGTTGTTCTTGAAAAACCTCTCATCACCCAAGTTCCATCATAGCGTCTAAAGTCAAACTGCTCCACAAGCCCCACATCCAGATTCATTCTTTCGACAAAGACTTCAGACAAAGACGTGTCTTTCTGGAAAGCAAGTTCTTCCTCACGTTCATATACAACAGCATAGAAATCTTTCACGACCAATTCACGAAACGCCACACTCGAAGACGCCGAATTCGCCAAAGCGGTGTCCACCTCCGCCAATTCAGGTTTGTACGTCGTTCGCATTTCACGAAAGCCCTCGTCAGAAGCGTAATTATAGAAAAAGTCGTTAAAAAGTTCATCCGCCGACTTAGGTAGTACTTCCTCCTCAAAGAGCTCCAGCGTATCGTTCATTGCAAGCAGCTCTATACTGTCTGCATATAACGTATCAGTACCGGACAAATTGCCCGATTCCCCTCGTCCCGAACCGCCACACGACAACAGCAGAACAAACACTGTAATGCAAACAAATAAGGTCTTAAACATTCCCGCACATGCTAAATTGATGCAAATTTACGTCTTTCTTTTTTACATCGGTCAATTATCTAAACTTATTTATTTATCTTTGCACAAAAATACGGAAAACTCGAAATCATCCAACAATACTTATGTTAGAAAAAATCCAAGAAATACTTGCGGAAATTGACGTATTAGGCGCAAGCAACGCAGAAGAAATCGAAGCGCTTCGCATCAAATACCTTAGCAAAAAAGGAGTCATCACATCATTGATGAATGAATTCCGCAATGTGCCTGCTGAACAGAAAAAGGAAGTGGGAATGAAAATCAACGAGCTCAAAAACAAAGCTCAAGAAAAAATTAACGAGCTCAAATCTGCTTTCGAAACAAACGATAGCGACTCGTCTGACATCGACATCACCCGTACTGCCTACCCTATAGAACTCGGCAGTCGCCACCCGCTTACAATCGTCAAAAATGAGATAATCGACATTTTCAGCAGACTCGGATTCTCGCTTGCTGAAGGTCCAGAAGTCGAGGACGACTGGCACGTGTTCTCATCAATGAATTTCGCCGACGACCATCCAGCACGCGATATGCAAGACACCTTCTTCATCGAATCGCGCCCAGACATAATCCTCCGCACTCACACAAGTTCAGTACAGAGCCGAGTGATGGAGAAACAACAGCCTCCTATCAGAATAATCTGCCCTGGAAGAGTATATCGCAACGAAGCCATCTCTGCTCGCGCACACTGTTTCTTCCATCAGGTCGAAGGACTCTATATCGATAAAGACGTATCATTTACTGACTTAAAGCAAGTCCTTTTGCTTTTTGCACGCGAAATGTTCGGAGAAGGCACACAAATCCGACTACGCCCATCATACTTCCCGTTCACAGAACCATCTGCAGAAATGGACATCAGTTGCAACATCTGCGGAGGCAAGGGATGCTCATTCTGCAAGCACACAGGATGGGTCGAAATTCTCGGATGCGGCATGGTACACCCTAACGTACTCGAACTCAACGGCATCGACAGCACTGTATACAAAGGCTATGCCTTCGGTATGGGAGTAGAACGAATCACAAACCTCAAATATCAGGTTAAAGACTTGCGCATGTTCTCTGAGAACGACTTACGCTTCCTCAAAGAGTTCGAAGCAGCAAACTAAATTTAAGAATAAACCACACATGTCAACGAGCGCTCATTTAATTGCGAATGAGCGCTCGTTAATATTTTAGATAGAAAACAGAATTAGACACCAGTCCATAAGTTGCTCCGCACTCTGAAACAGTAAAAAATGCACTTTTTATTGTTTTATTACGCTAAAACCACGCACACAAACATCTCAAAATCTTAATAATATTAAAAAAACTCCCAATTTGCCGTTTTTTTCGCTAACTTTGCAATTCGAAGTACTACAACACACTAGAAATGAAAGCAAAGAAGGTATTATTTATCACAGGTGAAATGGTCCCATTTGTTCCCGAGAACTCTAAATCATTAATGGGAAGATACATGCCGCAAGCAATACAGGAATTAGGGCACGAAATTAGAACATTCACACCCAAATGGGGAATTATCAACGAACGACGCAACCAGCTTCACGAAGTTATACGTCTTTCGGGAATGAATCTCATTATTGACGACACGGACCACCCTCTCATCATTAAAGTATCCTCAATCCAGGCAGCACGCATGCAAATCTATTTCATCGACAACGATGACTACTTCATGAAGCGTACAATGGCTGTGGCTCCTGACGGCGAAGAATACAAAGACAACGGAGAGCGCGCCATATTCTATGCAAGGGGTGTGTTGGAAACTGTAAAGAAACTCGGATGGGCTCCTGATGTCATCCATTGTCACGGTTGGATAACATCGCTCGCTCCGCTCTATATAAAGACTGCATACAAAGATGAGCCTTCATTCCAAGACGCCAAAGTCGTATTCTCGGCATCAGCACCGGAATTGAAGAACGATTTAGGACAGCACTTTGCTCAGTGCATCCCGTTCAAGGACGCAAAAATGGAAGATTTCCAAGAACTTTGCGGAGAGAGCCTGGGACATACCGAACTCTCAAAAATTGCTGTAAAATTCTCTGACGGCGTAATTCTTGACGACAAAGACGTAAACAGCGAAATCATTGACTATGCCAAGAGTCTCAACATCCCTTTGTTAGACTATCAGGGTGAAGACTACAAAGAAGCTTACAGCAAATTCTATGACAGTTTAATGGACTAACCAACTGAAGTATGAGAATCAAGTCGATCATATCACTTATTTTCCCTATAGCGCTATTTACCGCCTGCGATGACAACACGGCAACATTAGGTGTTGACATGATGCCCGAATCAGACTTCATGACTTCACACTGCGACTCATTCGACGTAGAGACCGCATCATACCCTGTAGGCAACTCTGTGCTTGCACGAACAAGCATGTCATATTTCGGACAATTCACCGACCCCGAAACAGGCACAATCGTAAAGAGCGACTTTCTTGCACAATTTCATTGCAACGAATACTTCTCATTTCCAGAAAAAATCGTTGACAACAAAATCACTAAAGCGGAGATTAAGTTGTATATCAACAAGTCTGTAGGTGACTCCCTGACCAGCTTCAAGTTGAGCGTCTACCCGCTCAACAAGATACTGGACCCTGAGCAGAACTACTACACCGACATAGATCCCACAAAGTACTACGACACCAATGCTAAACCTGTTGCTGTAAAGTGGTTCACGCTGTCGGATCGCACCATTTCTGACGAAGACCGTTGGGATAGCGATTATTATAACAACATAAACATATCGCTCCCAGCATCATTCGGGCAGGCCATATACGACGGTTATCTGCAAAACCCTGAAGCATTCACAAACACCAGCACATGGGCAGGAAGCGACATCCCTGGCAGCAAAGGATTTTACTTCAAACTCGAAAGCGGAGATGGCGCAATGGCTTACATAGACATCGCACAATTCAACCTCCACTTCAAATACTACGATGAGACTTTCCAAAAGGACACAACAGGAGTTTGCCAATTTGCGGCAACGGAGGAAGTTATACAAGCAAACCGCTTTACCAACTCAAACCTTGAAGTTCTTCTGGATGACAACTCCGGCACATACATCAAAAGCCCTGCAGGAATATTCACTATCGCCACACTACCGATAGAGGAACTTACCGATCTGATTACTAACGACACCATCAACTCTGCTAAAATCACATTTGTACGCTATAACGACAAAACCAGCAGTAAGTTCAAACTTGAGATTCCTCAAAGGCTGTTAATGGTCAGACTCGATGATTATAATAACGGATTCTTCGAAAAATATAGCCTTATCGACAACAAGACATCCTACATCGCGAATTTCAACAGTCAAAAGAATACATACGAGTTCACAAACATCGCTAAGTTGCTGATTCACTGCATGAACGAAAAACGATATGGCAGTCCTACAGAAAACTGGAACAAAGTGCTTCTCATACCAGTGGAAGCGACATACGACTCCTCAAACATTCTGGTCAAGCTATCTCACGACTTCAGTATGTCAAGCACCAAACTCGTAGGCGGTGTCGATCCTGTCGGACTTGAAATCATCCACAGCCAATTCAACACCAGCAATTAACGCATTAGCAGCAGCACATACATGAAAATAGGCGACATCCTCCGATGCCGCCTATTTTCATACAACACGTCACAAAGACTTATAACTTCACTGCAAACTTTTTCAATCTCGAGTCAATCATATCTTCAGGAATAACATTCTTCACAGCCTTAACAATCTCGTTAATAAGGCGTTCACGCACATAGTCATTACGAATCACCAACGATATTTCTCTCACCGGTACTGGAGATACAAAAGGGCGGAGATTCTCACGCTGCGCATCTGTCAGCAACGGTATGTGCAGTTCCGGAATAACGGTATACCCACCATTAGCATCGACTATTCTGACAAGCGTATCGATACTTCCTGCCTCATAGACTGTAGAAAAGGCATTTTGCAGATGGCAGAAGTTAAACACTTGGTTTCGCATACAATGTCCTTCTTGAAGCACCCAAAGCCGATCGGCAGGCATGCTTTTAGAATCAATCTCTGTACAAGCATACAAGTCTTCAGACGGAGATACATACGCAATAAATTTCTCGTAATAAAGAGGTATCTCCAACAATTCGTCCTCCTCAAGCGGAGTAGCGAGAATTGCCATGTCCAATTCCGCTTTTTTCAGTTTATCAACGATTACCGAAGTACGCATCTCGCTAACGCGAAGTTCTATCCCCGTAGTTTTCTCCTGTATGAAAGAGAACAACTTAGGCAGCACGTAAGGCGCAACAGTCGGAATTACGCCAATATTTATCGTTCCCACAGCAGAGTACTTCTCATTAAGTGCAATCTCTTTCAACTGAGATATATTATAGAGAGCCACCTTTGCCTGATTGATAATTTGTTCACCTATTGCAGTAGGTTTCACGGGGTGAGATGTACGGTCGAAAATCTTAACATCCAACTCTTCCTCCAACTTGTTTATCAACGAACTTAACGTGGGCTGGCTGACGCGGCACGCCTCTGCCGCACGCACAAAATGCCTGTACTTGTCAAGAGATACTATATATTCTAATTGCTGAATATTCATAACGCACCATTCATAATTGTTCAACTACTTTTTATAAACATAGAGACGCCACACTGTGACGTCTCTACGATTATACACTTAGTCTTCATCCCAAGACTGGGTTGGAGGAAGTAATTACTTCACGATATACTTCTTACCATTAAGGATGTAGATTCCGTTAGCAAGACCGTTAACGTTTGTTGCGCTCTTACGAACGATGCGTCCTGTAAGGTCGTAAACATTACCAGCCTTAGCTGTTGAAGTTTCCACCTTTTCAATGCCTGTAGCAGTACCTGCATTCATCAATGAAATATTGTATATGTACTGCTTAGCATCGTACTCAACAGCCAACTTAGTTTTATAAACTACGCCGTCAGCTGGCACCTCTGCCATAATACCAGGAGTAGTAAAGAAACTGAGCGGAGCCTCTTCTGTGTTATACCACTCATATCCAAGAGTAACAGGAGCAGCCATACAAGCCTCTTCATTTGTAAGATCTACACAGCAACCTTCTTCGTTAAGGAACCATCCATAATAAGAATCATTATTATCTGCTGTAAAAGAAGTAGGAGTCTTGAGCACCTTGATATCAGAAGCAGCCTCCAACAAGTCTACGTCAACACCGTAAGCTTCAGTTAAAGCATTAATGTTAACAGCTGTATAAAGCGGATCTTCACCCTCTGCAACAACAAGTATCAGACTCTCTTCGCCTACAACTTCTGTTTCAACGATTGCGTCAACATATTCAATAACTACTGCCAACTTAACCATCTTATTGTTGCTTTCGTTCAACAAGAAGAATGTAGCATTGTAGATATCACCAGCTGCACGCAAATTAGGAATCTGATACCAAGTTATAACACCATTAGCATAGGTCATACCGAAACTGTTTGTTCCATGATTTCCGACATAAGCTTCTGGAGTATCTGTAGTCATCCAGAATCCAGGGTTAGGAGTACAAGAATAAGCGTCTGTCATAGTTGATACGCCATCAGCATTAGGAACTGACATACCATAGAGCTTATATGTACCTTCACCCAACAAGCTTGTAAGATATTCAATATCAAGGTCTGTTTTCATGTAATCCTCAGTGTAAGCACTGCTAGGGATAATCTGGAAGTGGATACCTTCTGTTGCAACTACCTCGAACTCATCCTCACTAATCTGTGGCTGTTCAATGATTTCAACGTTCAAGTTTACGAGATAGTACTGAGTTCCGTTGTGGAAGTAAAGCTTAACAGTAGTCTTGTCACCGAGAGTCCAAGCACCGTCATTGAATCCGTAACCGAATGCAGAGAAATCGCCCTGAGTATCTGGCTCTACAAATATTGCAAAACCTTCAGCTCCCCAAGAAATTGGATAGCCTTCCTTAGTCATCCAATAACCACCACGGTTTGCTGTTGTATTTGAAGAAAGAGCTGTACCAGATGCATCAGCAAGAACCTCAAAGTTAATAGCACCAGCACCTAAGAGAGCCTCAAGATTAGCAAGATCCAAAGTGAAGCTGCCACCAGAACCGCCAATATAGTGCTGTATTTCGATTGTTTCTTCACCAACCTGTGTCATGTCTGCAAGTGGAAGATTTTCCTGTTCCATCAACTTAGTAACAATCTTAATCTTTGCCGCCTTATCACCAACGATAATATAATGATAAGTCGAGTCAGACTGCTCCACAGATGTGTATGCTCCAGGGTACTGACCAGCAGAAGCAACTGTATACACACCTTCAACAAGAGTCATGCCCTGAGTATAGAATGTACAATCTGCGCCATAATACTTTGGAGCATTAAACGGAAGCGGAGTTTCAGTTGCAGTAGCTTCATCATAATTGATATAACGTCCATACCAACCGTCTGTTGTAGAAGGTTTAATGAGAGCGTCAGCAAAAGAGTAAATTACCTCACCAGTAGCTATGCCATCCTCAGTCCTGAGAGAATCAACGTGAGTATCCTGGCTGTAGATATAATCTGATGCACTTGCGTCAAGTTCTTCTGCTGTTGTACCGAGAGCTTCATATACACCATCCAATGTAGTTGAAAAACTCAAACCTTCATACTGCTTACCAAGATAGAATGGAAGTTCGAGTGTCCACTCGCCAACGATTGTAAGACCAGAAAGGTTAGTTACAGGATCTGGAAGAGTTGGTTCTGGAGCAGCATTGATATTCTGAATAATCTCAAAAGACACCTCCTTATCACCCACTACGAGATAAGTAGTAGCCTTAAGAACTGTAGGAGTGTAAATGTACTTGAAAGTGTTAGGCATCTGACCGAAAGAAATGTAAACTGAATCGCTCCAAGTTTCGCCTGTAGTTTCGTCAGAACCTGCATCGTTCCAAATGATTCCACTGAACCATGTAGCCTCACCGCTGCTATAGCTTCTTGGGTAACCGTCATTGTTCATCCAGAACTGGTTGTTGTCGCCCATATAATCGTTTGATCTTCCATCCTCTGTCTTGATGTAATAAGTACCGCTGGTGGTGATTGCTGTTTTGAGGTCTGCAACATCAACGTCTATTGCAGCAGCAACTTCTACTGGATCAAGATTAACATAACCGGCAACATAGCCTTCAACTGGGTCTGTTGTGAATTCAGCTTTAAACTGAGCCCAACCCGACATTGTGCCTGCAAACATAAATGCTATGAGCAGACTGAGATAAGTAAAAGTTTTTCTCATAAATTTTAGTATTAAATGGTTAGTAAATAAAAAAGGCAATAACTAATAAATGCAAATATCATAAAAAAAATAAATAACTAAAAAACATTTGCCATTATTTTTCAAAACAATCCGCTTTAGCGCTCCAAAACAGACCAAAATGTAGGCGTTTTCGAACAAACAAATCAGACTTCTAAGATGAGGATAACAAAGCATTAAAAAACAAACGGTGCAGCATTTGAATGCAAACGCTTAAGTGTCGACTAGTTGACGAGGGCTCATTTCAATATAAACGAGGGCTCATTTTTTTACAAACGAGGGCTCGTTTGTTCATTTTCAAGAGCATGATTTTGATTTTTAGGACCATGATTCACTTCATTTCAAGATTGATTTATTAACTTTGCAAAAGATATGTGTGCACATGCTCCATGTGCCACTATGTTTTTATTGCAATAAACAAAGATTTTACAAAATATGAACATCAGTTATAATTGGCTAAAGGAATATGTCGACTTCGACATGGCTCCACAAGATGTTGCTGCCGCCCTCACAAGCGTCGGTCTGGAAGTTGGTTCTGTAGAGGAAATCCAGTCAATCAAAGGCGGCCTGGAAGGACTTGTCGTAGGCGAAGTGCTTACTTGTGAAGAACACCCTAATAGTGACCATATGCATGTATGCACAGTTGCTTTGGGCAATGATTATGTAGAACAGATTGTGTGCGGTGCGCCAAATGTGGCTGCAGGACAGAAGGTTATCGTTGCTACTCTGGGCACTAAACTTTATGACGGCGACGAATGCTTCACTATTAAGAAATCAAAACTCCGCGGAGTGGAGAGCAACGGCATGATTTGTGCTGAAGATGAAATAGGTGTTGGGACTTCGCACGACGGCATAATGGTGCTTCCTGCTGAAACCGAAGTGGGTATGCCTGCAGCAAAGTATTTCGGACTTGAAAGCGACTGGTTGATTGAAGTGGACATCACTCCAAACCATTCTGACGCTTGTTCGCACTGGGGTGTGGCGCGCGATTTCTATGCCTACCTGAAGCAGAACGGCTACGAGACATCACTGCACAGACCGTCGGTGGACGACTTTAAGGTGGACTCAAACGACTTGGACATCGATGTTGTAGTGGAGCAGACGGAGGCTTGCCCTCGCTACTGCGCTGTGACGGTGAAGAACTGCGAGGTGAAGGAATCGCCAAAGTGGCTGAAAGACCGTCTTACTGCAATTGGTCAGCGCCCTATCAACAACATTGTCGACATCACCAATTATATAATGATGGCTTACGGCCAACCGCTTCATTGCTTTGACGCTGATATGGTCAAAGGCAATAAGGTTGTGGTAAAGGCTATGCCTGAAGGCACTCCTTTCGTCACCCTCGATGGCGAGGAGCACAAACTCAGCGAACGCGACCTTGCTATCTGCAACGCAGAGGAGCCGATGTGTATCGCTGGTGTGTTCGGCGGTAAGGGTTCGGGTACATACGAAACTACTAAGAACGTACTGTTCGAATCGGCATATTTCAACCCTACATGGATACGCAAGAGCGCACGCCGTCACGGTCTTCAGACTGACGCGTCGTTCCGCTTTGAGCGTGGCATCGACCCTGACGGACAAATCTACGCGCTGAAGCGTGCGGCTATGCTTACGAAGGAACTTGCTGGCGGTGAAATTGCAATGGAAATTAAGGATGTGGTTGACGAAAGTCTGCCTAAGAATGCCATAGTCGATGTTGACTATAAGTATTGCAATGATTTGATCGGAAAAGTTATCCCTGCCGAAACAATGCAATCTATTTGCAAAGACCTCGGCATGAAGGTAATTGAATGCAACGAGGAAGGAATGAAGGTTGAGGTGCCGGCTTTCCGTGTTGATGTGCAGCGTCCTTGTGACATCGTTGAAGAAATTCTCCGCATATACGGATATAATAATGTGGAAATTCCAACCCAACTCAAGTCAAGCCTTACGACCAAGGGCGAACTGGACCGAAGCAACAAACTCCAGAACCTCATTGCTGAACAGCTTGTGGGTTGCGGTTTCAACGAGATTCTGAACAACTCGCTGACTAAGACTTCATACTATGACGGGCTTGAGACATTCAAGGCTGAGAACCTTGTCAGCCTGATGAATCCGCTAAGCCAGGATCTTGGCGTGATGCGACAGACTCTGCTTTTCGGCGGTCTGGAGTGTATCAGTCACAATAGCAACCGCAGAATGCCTGACTTGAAATTCTTCGAGTTTGGCAACTGCTATTACTTCAATCCTGAGAAGAAGTCAGACGAGGCTGTAGAAGCAGCCAACGCTGAAACATCCAAGACGATTCTCGCCGCTTATAGCGAGGACTATCACTTAGGGCTTTGGGTAACAGGCAAGCGCGTAAGCGGCAGTTGGGCTCACGCTGACGAGGAATCAAGCATCTATGAACTAAAAGCATACGTGCTCAACATACTGAAGCGCCTTGGCGTTCCATTCGGAGCTATCGTGTTCGGAGCCGAGAGCAACGACGTGTTTGCAAAGGCTGTGACAATAAGCAATCGCGGAGGTAAAGTTATTGCCAAGTACGGTATCGTTAGCAAAAAGCAGACAAAGAAACTTGACATTGACGCACCTGTTTACTACGCAGACATCAATTGGACTAACTTGATGAAACTCATCAAGAAAGGCGGAGTAAGCTACTACGAGATTCCGAAGTACCCTGCTGTAAGCCGTGACCTTGCGCTTTTAGTTGACAAAGGCATTGAATTTGCGCAGATTGAGCAAATTGCTTATCAAAGCGAAAAGAAACTCTTGAAGGAAGTAAAACTCTTTGACGTCTATGAAGGCAAGAACCTTGAAGAAGGAAAGAAGAGCTACGCCGTGAACTTCATGCTTCAGGATGAGAACAAGACTCTGAACGACAAGCAAATCGAGGCAATCATGAACAAGATTGAGCAGAGCATCTGCCAGAAGCTCGGTGCTAAGGTCAGAGGAAAATAGTGGTCTCATAATGAACCGGAAATACGTCATATTCAAGTGGTTGTACTTTGTTCTTGTAGCGCTTGTGCTGATACAGGCCGTAGCTTTCGGATTTGACGCATACATAATGCTACCGATATTGTGCCTCATCATCTGCTATTACAAGATGAAACAGTACGAAAACAAATAAACGAAACATAAACAATTAAACATACATACAAATGGGAAGAGCGTTTGAATTTAGAAAGGCCCGCAAACTCAAGAGATGGGGCAACATGGCAAAAACATTTACTCGACTTGGCAAACAGATAGCTATCGCTGTGGCAGAAGGTGGTCCGGAACCGGAGAACAACTCTCGCCTGCGTGCCATCATTGCAACTTGCCGTCATGAAAATATGCCAAAGGAGAACATTGACCGTGCTATCAAGAATGCACTTGGCAAGGACAAGAGCGCATACAAGACAATGACTTATGAAGGATACGGTCCGTTCGGTATTGCTGTCTTCGTCGACACGCTTACAGACAACACAACACGTACTGTTGCTGACGTGCGCTCAATCTTCAACAAGTTTAATGGCACACTCGGAACTATGGGTTCACTCGCCTATCTCTTCGACCACTACGCACAGTTCACTTTCAAGAAGAAGGACGGTGTGGACATGGATGAGATGATTCTTGAACTTATCGATTTCGGAGTAAACGATGAGTACGATGAAGAAACTGATGAGGAGAAAGACGAAACAACAATCACGATCTACGGCGATCCTAAGTCCTTTGCACAAATTCAGAAGTACCTCGAAGACACAGGTCTCGAAATCACTGGCGCTGAATTCACTTATGTGCCAAACGACTTGAAGGACGTTACAGACGAGCAGCGCGAAACAATCGAAAAGATGGTTGAGCGTCTTGAGGAGTTTGACGACGTACAGAACGTTTACACAAACATGAAATAAGAACAACAAAAATGCGGACAGTATATTACACATCAGGAACATGCTCGTCAGCAATTGAAATCGACCTAAACGAAAGCGGCATCATCAACGATGTCGCTTTTATTGGCGGTTGCAACGGCAACACACAGGGAATTTCATCGCTCGTACGAGGACAGAAGGCGGAAGATGTCATAAACCGACTGGAAGGAATACGATGCGGCATGCGAAGAACATCATGCCCCGACCAATTAGCACAAGCATTAAGACAGGCTATAGAAGACAACAAATAAATACGCCCCATGGAAAACAGAGACATCAATATAGAAGAGCGAGTACTTCGAGCAAGAGAACTCTTCCTCAAAGGCTACAACTGCTCACAAGCCGTATTCTGCGCCTACTCCGACATCTATGAAATTCCGAACGAACTTGCACTCAAAATCTCAGCTTCATTCGGAGGTGGCATAGGCCGCACTCGTGAAACGTGCGGAGCTGTCTGCGGCATGGCCATGCTTGCCGGACTGGAAACAGGGCAAACATCAGAAAATGACGACCAACAAAAGCAGGCAAACTACAAACAAGTTCAACAACTGATAGAAACGTTCAAAGAGGAAAATGGCAGCTCTATCTGCCGCGAACTCTTAGGGCTAAGAAAGGACGCAAAGATTATATCAACGCCTGATGCACGAACAGCTGAATATTACAAACAGCGTCCATGCCTCAGAATGGTTGAATCTGCCGCCAGAATCATCGGTAGAGAGATCAAGAATGCAAGCAGATGAAATCTAAAGTACATGTTCCACAAATAGATTAATAAGACCGCGCATCTGCTGTGTTCGCACACAGAAGGTGTACTTTTTTTAGTTAACAAACCTTAAAATCACGCCAATTGCATTGACTTTCAAGCGATTCTGACGCATTAAGTTTTGCCATTTATCACAAATTACGTAAATTTGCACTGCAAAAGCAAAAAAAGAATTTGCAAACAAAATGTTTAATTTTTAATAAAGGTAAAAGAAAAATTATGTTGCAGGAAAAAGCAGGAAACATTGCAGGTACTATCTGGAATGCGCTCTCAGAAGCAAACGAAGGCTTGACATTCAAGCAGATTAAGAAAGTTACAAAATTGGCAGAAAAAGATTTCAACCTCGGACTTGGCTGGCTTCTCCGTGAGGACAAGGTGGCAGTTGCTGAAACAGCAGACGAAAAGGATCCTTACCTCTACTCTCTTAAGTAAGCAAGTTCCGCAAGGACAAGAAAAGTAACAAAACAACATAATAAGGCAAGGCGCATTGGGAATAACCTAATGCGCCTTGTTTTATTGCTCCCTTATTAATCGGAAACCTCGAAAATAGAACTCTTTACACCACTCATAAAACCGCAATTGGTAACCGACAACGACATAAAACAAAAAAGGGCACTCCGAAGAGCGCCCTTATTTGATTTATGCAATTCCGTTAATTAGAAGCAGTAGTATGCACCGAATGAAAGAGCTGCACCGCTTACATTAAGACCGAACTTGCTGTAAGAATCCTTTACGTTCTCATAGCCAATCCAACCGAGCTTAGCAACGAGACCGAGCTTTTCATTAACTGCAAACTTAACACCTGGACGAATACCTACAGTGAAAGCGTCCTGACCTTCAGAAGCAACGATTGCAGCTTCTTCTGTCTCAACAAGTTCTTCTTTTGTTCCAAAAGAGAATCCACCGTCAAGGAAGAAAGATACATTGCCCATCTTAGCGAATGTGTAGCGAGCGTATGGCTCAATAGCAAACGAAGTTGCAGACTCACCATCATAGCTTGCAAGATTTGTGTTGATAGCAACTGCAATATCCCACTTGTCGCTAAGAGTATAACCAACTTCTGGTGAAATAGTAAATTCGCTCAAAGTTTCAGCACCATCGAAATCAGGAGTTGTGAAGTTAGCACCGAGTGAACCACCTACCCAAATCTGTGCGCTTGCTGCGAGTGATGAAAATGCTACTACTGCAGCCAAAAGAATTTTCTTCATAATTAAATAAATAGTTTTAATTAGTCCTACTCTATTATAGGTTTTCGGATACCCCTTTGTTTTACACCGCAAAGTAAATGATAAATATTAACACCAACAAATAATTTTGTAAAATAACCACCTAATTCAACCTTTAGAACATTTTACAATACTAAATTGTCTTAAAAATGTAATATCCAGTTGACAAAAAGAATGTTTATTGAGCAATACAACAATTAATTATCGACTTTCAGGACATTCCTTTATTTTTAAGCATTTTTTACATTAAACTTTTAGAACATTTGCAGGAATCCAACGGAATCTAATTTGTGTGTCTGAATATTATTCACCCCACTTAGCCTTTAGGCGCTTCAATTCTTTTTTAGTTATCGGCATCACTGTCCCATGACGAGGGAAAAAGTCCTTAGTGAATGACTCTGGTTGAGAGGTAAAATGCATAAGATCATTAGTGCGCTGGAATTCATAACGACCATTATGGTAAAGGTCATACATAAGGATATATTCATCCTTGCCGCTCTTGCTATCCTTAGGATTGAGTTTAAAAATCCCCGAGCCCTCTACAGCTATACGTCCTGCATAGGCATCAATGTATGCACGGTCTTCAAACCAAGGACCACACAAAGAACGACCTACTGCCTGCTTGATTCCATTGATATACTCTTTCCCGTTATGATCTTTGGTGTTGCCCTTAAAGAAGAAGTGGTAAATCCCGTTGTTAGCATTATAAATAATATCACCGTCAATCGCACCATGCTCTGCCCTGAACATAAACACTGGTTCATGCTCAAGAGCGGTAAAATCTTTGTTTGCGTAAGCGCAATAGTAATCGAGATAATCATTGTGCTTGAACTTCACCGTAAAATAAACAAGGTATTTTCCCTCCTTCACATCATAGAATGTTTGCGGAGCCCATACCCACTGTACGTTTCCAAATTTTTCTGGATAAACCTTGGTGAAGTCAATTGCTGAATGAGTCCAATCTATTAGATTTTCGCTACGCATGAGTATAATGCCTGGATTGAATCCCCAACCCGTTTTGTGAGTAAACATATCTGTGGCTACCATATAATACGATTTTCCATCTGCACCACGCATAATATGCGGATCGCGCACACCACCAGTGTTGCTTATGACCTTAGAGTCTAAAACTGGCTGGTTATTATTCAAAGCTTTCCAGTCCTTGCCATTTTCACTTACTGCAAATCGTATCTGTTCCTGCTTCATGTTGTCGCCTCGTCCTTCAAAGTAGGCAAAAAGGTATGCATCGGTTTTAGGTTGAGCACTAAGAGGTATCCCCAGTTCTGTAAGTTGAGCAGGAGTACCAACAGCTACAGGATTTGTCAAAAAATCAGGGTTGCTAACAATGTCGCATTTCTTAAGTTCTCCATTAGCTTCATACTCAAGTGGTTGAACGCATACGCTACGGCTATAGCTTGTTCCTTGAGGAAGGGCTCCGTTGTGTGTAAAAAACCAGTCCTTGCCCAGGAAATGCACCACGCCAGGATGAGTTGTGTTACTGTTACCGGCTATTTCAGAGAGCACGCCTTTATACTCGTAAGGGCCGTCAATCTTATCACTCATGGCATAACCGATCTTCTCTGGCCATCCTTCCGCAAATGTAAGGTAGTACTTACCGTTATACTTGTGTATCCATGGAGCTTCAGTGAACTTCGTTCCTTCCAAACGAATTTCCTTCACTTCGCCATCTATCTCAACCATGTTTTCCTTAAGTTTTGCAATAAAGCACTTGCCATTACCCCATGAAATCCAAGCTTGCCCATCGTCGTCAATCATTACGAACGGATCGATACAAGCCCAAGAATGAGTTGTTCCTGGACAATCTGCATTTGTGAGTAGTTGCTTGCCAAGCGCGTCCTTGAACGGTCCGCGCGGGTTATCTGCCACAGCAACGCCTATGCCACACCAGTTCGTACTCACATAAAAATACCACTTACCATTGCGTTCGATAACATGACCAGCGTATGCCGCACGAGAATTTTGCCATTTGAATTCATCTATATTAAGAGGGGACGGATGTTCGGTCCAGTTTACCATATCGGTTGTTGAATACAGATTCCACTCATGCATTTTGTAACCGCTTTGATTTCCGGCATAATCACACCCCGTATAAAGCCAAAGAGTGTCTCCTTTTACCACAGGAGCAGGATCAGCACTGTGTTTATGAGTGATTATCGGGTTTCCTGTGGCACGCCAACGATAATGCCCCGCATCATCTATGCCGACAGCAGGGGTATAGGCAGTTTGCGCGAAAGAACTAACGGACATAGCACACATCGATGCTAAGAATACTGATTTAAGGTTTACTTTCATAATTGAATTTTAAAGTTACAGTTTATAAACTATTTGTCACAAAAGAATTCGCCACACAGAACTAACGCTATATCTATGCGGCATAATATCCGAATCTGTATGATGATAATCAAAGGTAAATCCTGATGAATACTTTTTCGAATCCACAAAATCGTACATAACACTCAATCCACTGTCAAATTTAATCTCACCAGGAACCCTGAAACTAGTCACGCCATCACTCGCACTTTCAAAACAAAGACTGTCACTAATACGAGTACCAGCAAACAAACGGAAAGAGACACGATGAGACATAGCAAATGGATATGAATATTTAACGCCTAACGAAAAACGATAGAAATCCAAATTGGAACCGCACATAGAATCATAGTAAGGCGACGTTCTTGGCAACGAGAGTTTTGCGGCAGAAGTCGTAAGTTTAAACATCGCGTCAAACGCCACATTTGGACTCACAAACAACGAGCCTTCAACCCCCGCCATAAAACCTGCACCAATACGCACTTCAGCCTCCCCCGCAAAATCATCAGGAACAACCAAACATTGATCCTTGATTTTTCTGCTTCCCATTTCTGACCCAGAAACAAAAGAGATTGACGACGGTCGAAAATTAAAATCAGCAACTCTTTTCATATCGTCAAAAACAAAACGCGGACGGTTTATTTCCTTTTCTCCAAAAATTTTATCCGTCAGGAAATAAGCCAAATTAGTAGACATCACACCTATTCCTGCGCCGATGAAAGTGTCATGTGCCCAATGCCTATTATGTTTCAAGCGCAACAACTGCGTTGCTGTAGCAGCCGTATATCCGCCGACGCTAATCCATGGGCTATGATGCCCAAACTCACGATGTAATATCGTGGCTCCGACAAAAGCCATCGAACTATGACCCGATGGAAACGAATCTTCACCTTTGCCGTCTGGGCGCGACTCATCAATTGCCAATTTAAGCGTTTTGACAAGCCCCGCTGAAAGGGCTAGGGCCAAAACATTAGAAGTCATCATACGTCGGGTTGTACTACGGCTCTCCACTCCTGCAACTTTCAAAATCCAACTCGCTGCTAACGGAGCACCTGCCAAACCGTAGTCTTGCATATCCATATCATAAGACTTAAACTCACCAGGACTCTTCACAAAGTCACGCTTGGTATAACCAGTCAACAAACCTCGCAACACTAGCAACGAACCGTCTGGACGGAAAGACATTTCTTTTTTCAACAATCTATCATCCGTCATTTTTATTATCGACTGAATTTCCCGTTTTTTCTCTTCCTGCTCAAGTAGCAACTCGACACTATGCAAATATGCAGAATCGACAGGCTGATATCCTTGGGGGCTTTCAAGCGAATCTATTACAGCATCCAAGACAGACACCACATCATCCTGCGCCACCATGACGATAGCATTAAACAAAAAAAACAAGATGAAAACAAAAGAATATCTATTCGGCGACATTTTAGCAAAGGTGTAAATTTAGACCCTCATGATTGCAAAGATAAGTAAAATATAACAGATCTCAAATAAGCGTCCCACCACCATGCATACGTTTATAACCATTTCTTTCGTTTTTTACGCCCCATTTCTGTAACTTTGCAAAAACGCAATAAACAAAAAATGAAACGGACACTCATATATACATTAATCGGATTAGCATTTACAAACAATGTTTTTGCACAAAACATGCGCGAACTGGTAAGAACCATGCCCGACTCAATCCTCCCTTTGCTAACCAGAAACGACCGATTAGACTTCATTGACTACCTAGACAGCAACATGAAAGCCGAGGTTACAAACAAGATGGGTGGAAAGAGCGAAATGACAGAAATAACTGGCGACTACGCCCACATCAATATAAGCAAAAATTCAGAAATAGCATTTAAGCTATTACCATACGAGAAAGACAGTATAATCTGCACGATCCACACATTCTCATCCACTGCAAGCGAAAGCCGCTTAAGATTCTACACCATCAAATGGGAAGAGCTAAGGACTGAAGACTTCATTAAAATACCTTCCACTGATGGGTTCTTCATCCCAACAGACACTTTGACACAAACAGACTACAAGAATCTACACAACAAACTGGATATTTGTCTTATCAAAGCTAAATTCAACGAAGAGTCTACCGACTTAATTCTAACTTTAACCACGCCTTTATATTTGAGCGAAGAAAACAGAAAGGCAATTGCCCCATACCTCAAACAGTCAATCATAAAGAAGTGGAACGGGAAACGATTTGAATAAGACCTAAGAAAACTTAATTAAAATAAAACGAGGTGCAAATCCAACTGAAACTTGCACCTCGTTTTTATTTCTATTTCATCCGAAATGATTACTTCTTCTTCATTGCTGCGTAACGGCTCATGAACTTGTCCACACGTCCTGCTGTGTCTACAAGCTTTGCCTTACCTGTATAGAATGGGTGAGAAGTGTTAGAGATTTCAATCTTAACTACAGGATACTCCTGGCCTTCGAATACTTCAGTGTCATTAGCCTTGCAGCAAGAACGTGAGAGGAACATATCGCCGTTTGACATATCCTTAAAAATCACTGTGCGATAGCTTTCTGGATGAATACCTTTTTTCATTTTTCTTTATCTTTATTCGTTATTATTTCTTTATCTTTATTGCTGGTAACAATAAGAGGTGTAATGGTCGCTTTAATCAGGATGCAAAGTTACACCTTTTATTTGTCTCGACCAAATTATTCTCCAAAAATTACAACTCGGCCAATTCTACTACCTTATCAACTGCAGCCTTAAGACCATCAACGTTCTTTCCTCCTGCTGTTGCAAAATGCGGTTGACCGCCTCCACCTCCCTGCATAAGCTTTGCGGCTTCACGAATAATCTTACCTGCATTTTTTCCATCCTTCACAAGATCGTCACTAAACGCCACTGTAAGATTTGGCTTGTCAGCAGACACGCCACCAATAACCACAAGAAGGTTCTCTGGAAATTGATTGCGCAACTGGAACGCCATATCCTTAGCGCCCTGCGCATCAACTGGAGCAACTGATGCAATGACCTTTACACCGTTGATTGTTCTAGCACTCTCTATCATCTTTGCCTTAAACTCACCAACTTTCTGAGCTTTGAACTCTTCAAGCTGCTTCTTGAGTTCAGTGTTATCCTCGATATGCTTCTTAATTGCTGCAACCAGATCTGGTGCATTATTAAACAAGGACTTAAGGTCGATAAGCATATCCTGGAGCATATCCATTGATTCTTCTACCTTCTTGCCTGTAATAGCTTCAATACGACGCACACCTGCTGCAACAGAACTTTCGCTAATAATACGAACCATGCCGAGACACCCTGTGCTACTTGCATGGCATCCACCACAGAACTCCACAGAAGTCCCAAACTGCACAACGCGAACCTTATCGCCATACTTTTCACCGAACAAAGCAATAGCACCAAGCTTTTTAGCCTCTTCAATTGGGCAGTCGCGGTATTCCTTCAATGGAATATTCTGGCGAATCTTCTCGTTTACCAGATGTTCGACCTCACGAAGTTGCTCAGGAGTAACTTTCTCAAAGTGCGAGAAGTCAAAACGGAGTCCGTCAGGACTTACATACGAACCCTTCTGTTCAACGTGAGTACCGAGCACCTCGCGAAGAGCCTCGTCAAGAAGATGCGTACAAGTGTGGTTCGCCTCTGTAGCACGACGCTTTTCTATATCCACACAAGCCATAAATTCTGCTTCCGGATGTTCTGGAAGTTTTGCCACATGGTGAACTGAAAGATTATTCTCGCTCTTCGTATCAATGATTTCGATTGTTTCAAACTCACTTACAAGCACACCCTGGTCGCCTACTTCACCACCCATCTCTGCATAGAAAGGAGTTGTGTCAAGAACAACTTCAAAGAACGTATTTTTCTTCTGCTTTACCTCACGATATTTTAGGATGCGACAGTTATGTTCTGTATAGTCATAACCAACAAACTTACTTTCTCCTTCATTGAGCACCACCCAGTCACCAGTTTCAACTGCAGCAGCATTGCGTGCACGCTCCTTCTGCTTCTGCATTTCCGCGTTGAATCCAGCCTCGTCAACAGTCATGCCGTTCTCACGACAAATAAGTTCTGTAAGGTCAAGTGGGAATCCATATGTATCAAAGAGAGCAAACGCCTTTTCGCCTGCAATCTCAGTCTTGCCTGCCGCCTTAGCCTCGTCCATAACTCCGTTAAGAAGTTTGATACCATTTTCAAGAGTACGAAGGAAAGAATCCTCCTCTTCCTTCATTACCTTCATAATAAGTTCTTTCTGAGCAGGAAGTTCAGGGAAGGCGTCACCCATTTCGCGGATAAGAACCGGCACGAGGTTGTACATAAACGCCTCCTTCATTCCGAGGAAAGTATAGCCATAACGAACAGCTCGACGAAGAATACGACGAATCACATAACCAGCCTTAGCGTTGCTAGGCAACTGACCGTCAGCAATAGAAAATGCAATAGCGCGAAGATGGTCTGCCACAACACGCATAGCCACATCGGTCTTTTCGTTTTCGCCATACTTAACATCAGCCATGTCACCTAAAACTTTTATTATCGGTTGGAACACGTCTGTGTCATAGTTGGAAGTTTTGCCTTGCATAGTGCGCACAAGACGCTCAAATCCCATACCTGTATCTATAACTTTTGCTGGAAGCGGTTCGAGCGAATGGTCTGCCTTACGGTTGTACTGCATGAATACGAGATTCCATATTTCAATAACCTGCGGATTGTCCTTGTTCACCAATTCAGCCCCAGGAATCTGCGCCTTCTCCTCCTCAGAGCGTGAGTCAATATGAATCTCCGAGCATGGACCGCATGGGCCTGTATCACCCATTTCCCAAAAGTTATCGTGCTTGTTTCCGTTAATAATATGATCCTTAGGGAGATACTTTTCCCAGATAGCAGCAGCCTCATTGTCGCGTTCAAGACCTTCTTCAGCAGAGCCCTCAAACACTGTTGCGTAAAGATTCTTCGGGTCAAGTTTCAAGACATCAACGAGATATTCCCACGCCCAATCGATAGCCTCTTTCTTGAAGTAATCGCCAAAACTCCAGTTTCCGAGCATCTCGAACATTGTGTGGTGATAAGTATCGTGTCCAACTTCTTCTAGGTCGTTATGCTTGCCACTTACACGCAAACACTTCTGCGTATCAGCTGCACGACGACTTTTAGGTTGTGCGTTACCAAGGATTATGTCTTTAAACTGGTTCATGCCTGCATTAGTAAACATCAACGTAGGATCGTCCTTAATTACCATAGGAGCAGACGGAACAATAAGGTGTTCCTTGCTTTCAAAAAACTTCTTGAAAGACTCTCTGATTTCTTTTGCTGTCATCATATATCGTATTTATATTTATTTCAACACATTATCACGTCTGAAGCACGCCCAAACGACTTGCAAAGTTACACTTTTTATTGATAATATCGGGGGTGTAGACAATATTTTTGCCTATCTTTGCAAGAAGATAAATAATCTCTAATAAAAAAACGCATCATGAAAATCAAGGACGGATTCGAGCTCAAAGATATATGCGGAGAAAATATCATCATATCCCATGGCAAAGAAAACATCAACTTCACAAAGATTATAACTCTCAACGAAAGCGCTGCGCTAATTTGGGATGGAGTCATTGGGAAAGATTTTAGCATAGAGGATATGGTACAAGCCATTATCAATGAATATGAGATAGACGAAGCCACCGCAAGGAAGGACTGCGAAAATATTGCCTCCGAATGGAAAAAAGTAGGTTTTATTGAATAATCATGCCTCAACCCGATACATATAACCAGACATTTTTCCATCCGTTCACTTCCGCTGAAACGGATGGTGTTGTTTTGCCCTCACGCTTCAACAACCCATTCTATTACCAACCCCACCCACTCTGCATTCTAGCCGCAGACAAACTCAAAAAACATGTCAAGGAACATACAGAATGGGCTGACGAGGTTGAACGAGGTAAAATGTTCGGAGTTCTCATTGCCAAAGACCCAAATGGCAATATAGGATTTCTAGCCGCATTCTCTGGCATCCTATGCGGAAGCAACTACCACCCTTATTTTGTTCCGCCAATTTATGATCTGCAAAAACCTGACGGCTATTTCCCTAAAGAAGAAAAGAACATTTCGGAAATCAACAAGCGAATAACCTTGTTAGAAACAAGCGGTACACTTCAACAGAAAGAAGAAGAATACAAGTCTGCGCTACAAAGAGAGCACTGTACACTTCAAGCAAAGCGTCAGTATATTAAAGAACTGAAACTCAGACGAGACGATCTAAGAATTAAAGCAACACTTTCAGAAGAAGAAAAGGCTTCACTCATAAAAGAGAGCCAACATCAAAAGGCCGAACTTAAGCGACTAAGAGACTCTTTAAAAGAAGCGTCCGAAAAAGCAAGGGAGCAGTTGCAAGAATTGACCAACGAAATAGAACGACTTAAGAAAGAACGCAAACAGCGTTCGGCACTCCTTCAGCAATGGTTGTTTGAACAGTTCGTTATGCTCAACGCAATCGGCGAAAGTAAAGACTTGATTGACATCTTCAAAAACGAAACTTGTCCTACCCCACCTGCTGGAGCAGGCGAGTGCTGCGCTCCTAAACTTCTTCAACACGCTTACCTGCACCACCTGAATCCCCTGTGCATGGCAGAGTTTTGGATGGGGGCATCGCCAAAAAATGAAGTTCGTCGTCATGGAGATTTCTACCCCTCATGCGTCAGCAAGTGCAAACCTATCTTGCGACACATGCTCAAAGGATTAGACGTAGAAGAAAATCAACAGATGCTTCGAATGGAGGCCACGGCATCAAAAATGCGTATCATATACGAAGACCAATGGATATGCGCCGTAGACAAACCTGCGGGTATGCTCTCTGTCCCAGCACGTGATGACGCACCAAGCGTTTATAGTAAAATAAGACAGATAAGACCCGAACTCGACGGAAGCACTCTCATGGTTCACCGTCTCGACATGGACACATCCGGCATTTTGCTTCTCTCAAAGGACAAAGATACACACAAGATTCTACAGGAACAATTCGTGCGCCACGAGGTTAAAAAGAAGTATATTGCTCTGCTCGAAGGTATCGTTGAAACCGACAGAGGGATAATCGACTTACCGCTGTCGCCTAATCACGAAGACCGCCCGCGCCAAATGGTCGACCACGAACACGGAAAACAGTCCATAACTCACTACGAAGTGATAGAACGCAACGCTGAATCTACACGCATAGCCTTCTATCCGCAAACAGGACGCACCCACCAATTGAGAGTTCATTCTGCACATAGCGAGGGGCTTTCCCACCCTATCATTGGCGATCCCCTCTACGGTCACCAATCCACCCGTATGTTTCTCCATGCCGAAAGCATCGAATTCACCCATCCCGCTACAGGGCAACGCATGACAATCCAATCCCCATGCGAGTTCTAAGCCCTACAACACGGTAACCTGCACACTTCTATATTTTCAAGATACCACATATAAGAAAACTTAGACGGCATGGAAATTGTCAAGTAGAAAAAGTTTTCCTAATTTTGCATTGACAAGAATCATATTTTAACTCGACAAAAACATTTACAACTATGATAATGAACAGTTGGTTTGAGTGCAAGGTAAAGATTGAAAAACAAGTAGAAGGCGGAGTAACAAAGTCTGTTACAGAACCTTATCTCGTTGATGCGCTCAACTTTACAGAGGCAGAAGCAAGAATCATAAAAGAAATTACTCCGTTCAGCACAGGAGGTTTGGAAGTAGCCGACATCAAGCGAGTAAAATACAGCGAAATGTTCATGGCAGATGCAGAAAGTGCCGACAAGTGGTATAAGGTGAAGTGCAACTTCATTACCCTGGACGAGAAGACACAAACAGAAAAGAAGACAGCAACGCTGATGCTTGTACAGGCAAGCGACTTGCGTGATGCCGTACGCCGTTTTGACGAGGGCATGAAGGGGTCAATGGTGGACTACGAAATTGCCTTAGTCCAAGAGACACCTATTCTTGACGTGTTCCCTTACGAAACTCCAAGTTCGGACAACGACGACAAACCCGAATATGAATGATATCAGGAAGAACATTTTATCCGTAAGAAGCGAACTGACTGAAGGAGTCCGGCTGGTTGCCGTGTCCAAATTCCACCCCGTAGAGGATTTGCAGTCCGCCTACGACGCCGGACAACGCATATTCGGCGAAAGCCATGCCCAGGAGGTGATGGCTAAGGAGTCTGTACTGCCCAAAGACATCGAATGGCACTTTATAGGGCACCTGCAAACAAACAAGATTAAGTACATCGCTCCGTTCATTTCGCTCATCCATTCAGTCGACTCGCTGAAATTGCTTAAGGAGATTGACAAGCACGCAATGAAAAACGGACGTGTTATCAACTGCCTCCTACAAATTCACATAGCACAAGAAGACACAAAGTTCGGACTTACAGAAGAGGAACTGACATGCCTTTTAGAGTCCGAGGAATATAGAGCCTTAAGCAACATCCGCATTGACGGACTAATGTGCATGGCTACAAACACTGACGACGAAGGGCTGATAAGGCAAGAATTCAAACAGATGAAGCAAATCTTTAACAAAATCAAAGAAAAATACTTCCCCGAATCCGAACATTTCTGCGAACTATCCATGGGTATGAGTGACGACTACCACATTGCCATGCAAGAAGGAAGTACGCTCGTCAGAGTTGGAAGCAAAATCTTCGGAATGAGAAACTACGCATAGCATATGGACCAGAGAAAAGACATCGCACGCGAAATTGCTCGCCGTTACGTAACCCTAAGCAAGGACGCCCTTGACAAATTTGCGGAAATACTGATTCCGCTGAAATTCAAGCGTGGCGAAATGCCTGTGAAGGAAGGCGAGGTGTGCGACAACCTTTATTATATAGAGAAGGGGCTTACAAGGCAATACTATGTGAAGAACGGCAAGGAGGTGACGGAGCATCTTGAATACGAGGGCGGCATTGTGATGTGTATAGAAAGTTTCTTCCGAAGAGAACCGTCACGCCTAGTTATCGAAACGCTCGAACCTAGCAAGATATACGCCATCCCGTATGACAAACTGAAAGAACTGACTCGCACGTCATACGAATTTTGCCAACTGATGTTTTCCTTCCTTGAACACTCACTAATCCTTTCGCAGCACAAAGCTGACACCTTGCGTTTTGAAAGTGCCAAGGAGAGATACCTGCGCACGCTTAACGATCACCCCGACCTTGTGCGCCGTGCTCCTCTCCATTATCTCGCCTCTTACTTGCAAATGACGCCCGAAACTCTTAGCAGAGTGAGATCAGCGACAAACAAATAAGCATTCAATCATTAACCACATTGACAGGCTTTCCCGCAAGGAAAGCCTTTATATTTTCCACACAAATAGACATCAAGCGCTGACGTGCCTCACGAGTAGCCCAAGCTATATGCGGAGTAAGATAGCAGTTCCTCGCCTTAAGAAGGGGATTTTCAGACTCTGCAGGCTCAACCGTAAGTACATCTGCCGCATAGGCTGCAATAAGTTTACGATTCAGAGCTTCAGTCAGTTCCGCATCATTGACCAACGGGCCACGCCCTGTATTGATGATTATTGCAGAAGGTTTCATGGTTTCCAAACGCTTGGCGCAAACCAAATGACGCGTATCATCCGTAAGCGGACAATGAAGACTTACAACATCTGAGGTCTCAAACAATTCATCCATAGAAACACTTCGCGCACCATAAGGCAATTCGCCCTTCTTAGAAGTTACAGCCAGCACCTCCATACCGAAAGCAGAAGCAATACGGGCCACTTCCATACCGATATTGCCGAGCCCAACTATTCCGAATCGTTTGCCTGCCAACTCAAACAAGTCGTGTTCAAGATAGCAGAAATCCTCACTCTTACACCAACATCCGTTGCGATTAGCCACCGCATAATGCTCCACCCTATTAACTACATTTAATAAAAGAGCAAAAACCATCTGCGCCACGCTCTGGGTACTATAAGACGGAATGTTAGTAACAACGATGCTTTGACGACTTGCCGCTTCAAGATCTACAACATTATAGCCAGTAGCAAGCACACCTATATACATAAGGCGCGGCAACTGATTAAGCACCTCCGCATTGAGAACCACCTTATTTGTGAGCACCATCTCAGCCCCCTTACAACGCTCAACCACATCATCAGGGGCTGTACGGTCATAAACATCCACATCTGCTATATCCTTAAGGCAGTCCCATGACAAATCTGTTTGAGCCACCGTATAACCATCAAGTACAACTATTTTCATCCTTTCAATAATATTAAATAACATTCAAACTTACAAAAAACCTCCGAATTATACGCTCTGTCCACATCCAAACCACCTGATAACTATCAAAAAAGCACCCGAAAACTGTTTTTTGATAGTTTTTGGTTCCCTTTTTGTCAGTTTTCCACCCTCACCATTATTGTTTAGTCTTTAAAATTGCAACGCGATTCGGAAGGACGCAAATAATAAATACAATAATATTAACTCAAAATTTACGGCCTTATGACAACAATGACAGTTTCCATCTTTGAGAAAAATCTGGTGATGGCACAAAACGAACTACACAGGTTTGCAGTCAGATTAACGGCAGACGAAGAAGAGGCCAACGACTTGATGCAGGAAACCTCGCTCAAAGCTCTTGACAACAGGGAAAAGTTTCAAGTTGGCACGAACTTCAAGGGATGGCTCTACACCATTATGCGCAACTTATTCATAAATAACTACAGAAAGGCATCGCGCGACAAAGTATACGTTGACCAGACCGACAACCAGTACCACCTAAACTTAAGCCAGGATTTCTCAATCGACAGCACCGAAGAAGCATACGACATCAAAGAAATACATAAAGCCGTGCATGCACTACCAAAAGAATACCGAGTACCATTCGCCATGCACATATCCGGATTTAAGTACAAGGAGATTGCCGCACACCTCGGAGTGCCAATCGGAACGGTAAAGAGCCGCATATTCTTCACTCGTCAGAAACTTCAGAAAGAACTGCGCGACTTCAGATAGAAAAGTCCTATCCACGCCTACGACTCATTTCTTCATCTCCACTACATATATCCTTCCCCACATCGGTTTGTCATGCATGCTGACGAACCGATGTATTCTTTATCTACACCAACATAAAAGAATGTTTTTCTATCAATCAAGCAGAAAGACCGTCACAACCTACTCTATTTCTGTCCATTACTCAACACACGTCTTCGTCACTACGATAAAAACTCGACATGACCTCGCTGAAAACTTAACACCACCCCGTTCAAAACTTATCACCTCCCTACTAAAAACTATAAATAAAAGTAATATTTGTACAAATAATAGTTTTATTTATATAAATATTAGTTTTATTCTTACGAATATAAGTTTTATTTATACTTTTCTCCGAGGTTCTTTCAAATATTCACCGAGGTTATGCGAAGTTTTTAGCGCGGTGATGATAAATTTCCACCGAAGACGCAGAGAAATTTGCCGCAAAGAATATGCGATGAAACTCTGTATAAACGCATGATTTGGTATAGGAAGACTATTTATTATTCCCGAATCCACACACGCAAAAGGGACGGCAAGAATATATTTGCGTCTTATAAAAATCAGGAAAGACGCTAATTATATGCAAAGAGATTATGCAGCACTTAACATCACAAAACCAAAAGAGCCCCCTAAACTCGGAGGCTCTTCGCTTATAATCATATATCTAAGAATCTTTAAGATCTGACAAACTCAAGGATAAGCACTTTCTTAGTCGTTTCGTCAACTCGGAAAATGTCGCTGCTCCGCTTGCCTATAACCCATGCAATTTGGTTGGCATCGCACATAACCTTCTGGTTCTCCTTCTCGAAACGATTAAGCTTGATGTCGGTCATGAAGTCGCTCAGCAACTTGGTGCCCTTAAGACCAAACGGAGTGAAAGAGTCGCCCTGCTGAACAGTGCGAATGGTGAGCGGTCCATGCATCTTGTCGACATCGAAATAAGCGAAGTTCTTGTCGGTCTTAAACTCCAAGTTCACATTATCCACAATGTTATAGCGGATAAGTCCGAAACCGTCAAAACGCATGCATCCCGAATGGGAAGCAAAACGGAACTTATACTCTATATCGGCCGACTCATCAGGCTGAGGGGCAATGATAATCTGCCCTCGGTCGATAAGCAAACGCCACTGCTTGGCTCCGAACATACGTCCAGGTTCCCCACCTTCAGCCGCACGTAGAATATCAAAAACCTGTGCATTGGTAAAACCGAGGGGAGAAAGGATTTCATGAAGGATTGAGCGAGGAGACACCTCGCACAAAAGAGTCTTTATGTCTACCACCTGAGTGTTGCCTACGACTGTAAGGCACTTTGCTATAGACACCTTAACGGCATTCTCATATATTTTGCAAGCCTCGCCCAAATTGTCAATAGTCATCGCAATATTCTCAGACGCAGCAAAATTGACAGTAGAAAGAATCGGCATCACATTCAGACGAATCTTATTGCGACTGTAAACATCCAGTTTATTAGAACTATCAGTCACATATTCCATGCCAATACGTTCAAGATGCGAAGTAATATCTTCATGACTTAAGCAAAGTAACGGACGAATAATTTTTCCATTTCGTGGCTGGATGCCTCTGACTCCTCTAATACCTGTACCACGCACTATATTAAGAAGAAGAGTCTCTACATTATCATCACGATGATGCCCGACGGCTATAGCCTGAGCCCCATATACCTCTGCCAACTGCTCAAAAAATGCGTAGCGCAGTTCACGAGCCGCCATCTCTATACTTATACCCTTATCCGTAGCATAAATCGCTGTATTAAAATCCTTTGTATGCAATCTGACATTCAGACTCCGGCAAAGCTCTCTCACAAAATCCTCGTCACGCTGACTCTCCTTGCCTCTTAAATGGAAGTTGCAATGAGCCGCCTCACATTCATATCCGAGATCACAAAGCATCTTTATAAGGAACACTGAATCGGCGCCACCACTAAGCGCAACCAGTACCTTGTCGCCCGATTTCAACAACGAATTATTTTCGATAAATTTGCTTACTTTATCTTTTAGACTTATCGTATGAACCATTTTCAAAATGATTATTGGGAATTAAACCTATTCTTTTACGCAAAAATATGAAATAATGTGCAAGTCCACAAACATAAAAGACCATTTTAACATCGCAGACAGCTTTTTATCAAAAAAAGCAAGCAAAACTTTTGGCAGTTAATCAAAAATACCTACCTTTGCACTCGCAAAACGAAATGGTGCCTTGGATGAGTGGCTTAGTCTACGGTCTGCAAAACCGTCCACGGCGGTTCGAATCCGCCAGGCACCTCTCAAAATTTGTCATTGAAGCGCAATTGGCCTTGGTCGGTTGCGCTTTTATTATTATATTTGCCTATCTTTGCAAAGATTAATCAATAAAACATAATCATAACCTATGAAATCATTATTCCACAAGTTCACATTGATATTACCACTCGTTGCACTGACGGCTTGCTCAAGCGACGATCACGAACCAGCACCAGAACCAACCCTAGCCGAGCACATATACACCCCTAATATTCCAACAGCAAGCAGAGTTGCATCAATCGAATACGCAGGCGTTTTCGGAAGGACATTTAACTGGACTTTCTCATACGACAGCAAAAGCCTGACCAAGGCCACAAGAACTGAAAAGAACGGCAATGCAACACAATCCATTGGTGCGTCTGTGGACTACACTTTGACATACACTCCGCAAAACGTCATAGTGAAATCGTCTGACAAAGCCGTGACACTTGACGTTAAAAAAAGCGGTCTGTTAGAGTCCATGACCTGCGGTGACGAAACATGCACATATACATATTCTGACAACAAACTGATCAGATGGGAATCAAAGTTCGTACTTGACGGAAAAACCGACGATGAAGAAAGATATTCTTACGGAGACATCGTATGGGAAAACGGGAATATCAAAACAATCAAGTTTGTGCCATTTACCGAGGCCGACCATAAATTCTACACCTACGAACTCACTTACGATGAAAGTCAGAGCAACGACAATGGCGTTATGCCAGAACTCATCTCCAAAGCCATGGGTATTGAAGGTGTAGAGTTCCTGTATTATTCAGGAATGCTCGGCAAAGCAACCACAAATCTTGCGAAAAGCATTAAAATCACACATAGCACAGACAACACCCAGAACGAGTCGTACAATTTCATGTACAGACGTTCTAACAGTAATATCACATACTGCAATTACACAAGCACAACCGAGATAAACAATGTGCCTAACAAGAACGTAGTAGTGACTTACAGATACAATTAACGCTTAAGAAGTATTCTCAGACGAAAATAGAAGTTTTCCACAAAACGGAAAATCTCATAAGACCTAAAAGGATAGTACCCAAGTTTATATTTAAGCGACGGTGCTATCCTTTTCGTTTCTATAGTATGAAGCATGGCTGCGATTCTACGTTCTACCTCAAAACGCTCTTCATCGCTGAAACTGCTTTTATGTTGCCAATAATACCAATAAGCGCCAACAACATTAAGCCAGCGATGATTTTCGTAGAAGTCAAGAACCTCCTCAATATTCGAAATGCCCCCATTACGTCCCTCTGCTATCAAGGTATTCTTCATGCTCAGATTGGCATCCATATAATCGAAACGAAGAATAGAACAAGAGTTTGTCATTGACTCCGGATGTTTTCGATAACAATAGCATCCGTCGGAAAGAACGACCTTCCTGGAATGAAGATAATGAAGGCGCGTAGTATTGTCGTCACTATAAAGGCGGCAAGAGGTATCATAAGGATAAGCCTTGTGAATATCAGCTTTAACGATGTAAAGTCCGTGCAGACTCCAGTCAAGGCTTAGCCTGAAAGCATCCTCGCCAGTAAAGCAGACCTTATCGGTTCTGTTATGATACACCTCAACCCGTCCATCCTCATCATAGTATTGCATCAAACGGAACAAAGCGCAATCAGCATCACCATTCTTAGCAGCAAAGTATGCTTTCTCGAGAGAATCAGGTTCAAACCAATCGTCACTGTCGAGCATCGTGATATACTCTCCATCCGACACTTCCAATCCCTTATTGCGCGCAACGGCCTGACCCTGATTTTTGTCAAGATTGATAAGGACAAAACGCTTATCTTTGGAGGTATACTCCTCAACTATAGAACGAGAAGAATCTGTAGAACAATCATTTATGCATACAATCTGAATATCCTGAAGGGTCTGTCCTACAAGCGAATCGAGGCATTTATGCAGGTACTTTTCCGCATTATATAGAGCCACAAGGACTGTTATTTTGCTCATTTCCGCTCCTTTTTATTTGTAAAACGCGTTTTCAAGTCCGAAATGAAGGTCGTCTCTCGTTTCAGCACCCTAAATGACGCAAAAACAGACAACGCAAATGCAGAAACGCCTACCACCCACTTTACCACATTATCACCCACTCCGAAAAACTCTGCAATATAATCCTTGAAATAAAGGAATATAGCTATAACAACGGAAAGCAACAGAAACTGAAGAACATAAACGCTCAAAATCCTTGAACTGAAGACATACCCATATTTAAAACGGTACAACGCATGAATTAACAAGAAATAGATAAAGCCTCCGGCAGATACAGCCCATCCGGCACCCATTAATCCATAATGTTTGAAAGCAAAAGGCACAGCCAGGGCAATGAATATATCATAAACAAGTTCTGTCGTCATGAACATCTTGGAATCGCCTCTGGCAAGAGCCAAATACGCAACAGGCAACGTCAACGCCTTAAAAAACATAAACATCGTTGCACTTATAGCCATCGGAACAGCTGCGTTAAACTCCCAAGAATACAGAATCTGAATAAGATAAGGCATGGATATGACAAAACCTATAAGGACAGGCGAAATCAGCAACACACATATCTCTATCTGCTGGTTGATAATACGGTTAGCTGTCTTCACGTTTTTACAAGCCGCCGAGAGCCGAGGAAAAAAATCAGCCTCGATAGCAACAAACACCATTGAAGCGTATGACACCGTCATTATATAGCCACTGTTATAAAGTCCTACGTGCGCTATGTCGCTATACTCCTGTATCATCGTCCTTATGATGTATTCCGCCCCCTGTCCAAAAACACCTGCTATAATATAACCGATGCCGAGACGCACCATAGGAATACCACTCGCAAGCACCGCTGCAGACCGCAAACTTATTTGCCAAGGCAATGCCTGACAAGAGAAAAACAGCGTAACCAACAATACTGATGCGTTACACAGAAGAAGAGAAAGAACAATCCCGTCCATTCCAAACAGCGAATAGACAGGTATGCAAACTAACAACGTGGCAAGCGCTCCGCATGCCGAGGCTATTGCAACTTTCTTCAATTGCTTCAGTCCCTTCATTATTGCCATCTCACCCGTCGTCACCGTCATCATTGCAATAATCGGAGACAAAAAGCAAAACTCTGAAGCGTATTCGTAACTAGAAAAACTCCAATAACTTATCTGATGCGAAAACAGGCAACACAACGCCATGCCTAACAATGCTGTGATAAAGCACCACGTTCTAACCGTTTTAACATATTCGGTTAAATCGTTACTGTCAGCCGTCTCCGACAATTCTGAAATATGCTTCACTGCGCTAAAGCCTAATCCAAGATTTGTCGACTTATGAATAAGGCTCGCCACAGAGTTATACATATTTATAAATCCTAATCCGGCAGGACCAATAAGCAAGGCCACAAGTTTATTACGAGCCACCCCCATGAGCAAAGTCAACCCCTGCACACCACCAAAAAGACCAGTATATTTCAAAACGTGGTCGTAGGTCTTCTCGTTATTGTTTATTTGCTTATTGCCTGCCATTCACTTATGCTACGGATAGTATCAGAAAGTCACGCCAAAAGTGAGGTAGACATTCTCTGTGCATAGATTGGCTGTCACTGCACCGAACACAGGCAATGAGAGTGTGTTGGAAATCTTAAGTTCCTTTTCTGTCTGCAACGTAACGTTTGTAACAGCAAATCCGTCAGTCTCATAATATGGGCTCTCCATTGGAACAACGCCTACGGAAGCACTCCAGTCCAAACCGCCAAGACGGAAAGGAGCGGCAAGTTCCACATATGTGGAATAAGCGTTCTTGTCCTCGTCAGCCTTGAAGTCATTGCCAGCGAAATTCACGTATGCGTTGACAGAGAAAATGTCGAAATCATAACCTACGTTTGCCTCGAATGTATGTCCTGTCTTATGAGTCTCATACATGAAGTACTTAGGAGAGCCAGCACCTTCAACGAAATAGTCAGTGACAGCTACAGTCAATCCACCTGTTGTGTATGACAATGTCAAGTCCACTTCCTTTGTGTCATCTGAACTTGTAAGTCCGTAAGAGCCCCATGCTTCGAATGAGAAGCCCTTGTAACTTACTGACATGCAAGGTTGGATGGCAGCATCACCAAGTTTCATACCACGCCATACGTAGTTGCTCACGAGGTCAGCACCAACTGAAACCTCAACCTTATCCTGTGCACCTGCCATTATTGGCATCATAAACATTGCAGCCATCAAAGCCGCACCACTAAAGAATCTTTTCATTGTTATTATCACATTTATATTAAACATTCTACTTTCAACCAATCAACATCACCAACAGCATCAGTCCTACCATCATCGTCTCCACCACCATTGCTATCTGGAGCGAACGCCACATGTCTGCAGTTGTCAACGGGCGCGGATAGTCTCCTATGAATGGCTTAGGGAAGTACACCCCGAAATAGTTGTGCCCGCCACCAAACTGGCAGTCGAGCACACCGGCAAGCGCAGCCTCCGGCCACCCGCTGTTGGGACTAGCATGCTGAGAGCCGTAGCGCCCCACGAATTCCATAAGCCACTTCACACTGGTCCGTTTCCATCTCATCAGTTTCTCGGCAAAGACTATAAGCAAAGCCGTCAGTCGTGCCGGAATATAATTGGCATAGTCATCAATCTTAGCAGCCCAACAGCCAAACCTCTCATATCGCTCAGTCCTGTATCCTATCATTGAGTCGAGAGTATTGACCATCTTATAGGTCATCATGCCTGGAACTCCAAGCAGAAGCATCCAAAACAGCGGTGCCACCACCCCATCGCTTAGGTTCTCTGCCAGTGTCTCCAGAGCAGCGGTCCTCACTTCCTGAGCGGAGAGATTGCTTGTGTCCCTACCTACGATGCGCGCCACCTGTCGACGCCCCTCCTCCACACTTCTGTCTGTTGCTTCAAAGGTCATCTGCACCTCCTGCCTCAAAGTCCTGCCAGCCAGACAAAAGAACACCATCACCGTACTGAGTAACAAGTAAAGCCCGACTCCGCAATAGTTCGGCAGCCCTAATCCGTAAGGCACCAACACACTTGCCACCAGAACGGCATTGGTCAGTACGAACACACCGACAATGCAACCAGTTGCCACCAGAGCACCTTTAGTTTTTCTATTCCCCCCATTGTTAAACTTACGTTCCATCCATGAGATTATCCTCCCAAACCACACCACGGGGTGTGGCCACCGTTCAGGATCACCCAGCCAGCGGTCGAGCAACCATCCGAATATCAACGGTATCGTAAGCATCAATCTTATTTCTAATAAGTTGTGCAAATATACTTCATTCCTCAAACATACACAAAGCATTACCTGCAAAAACAAAACTACAAGGAATTCAAAACTAGTCAACGAGGGCTCATTTAAAAAACAACGAGCCCTCGTTGATAAACAAATGAGCCCTCGTTAGTTAAGAAATGAACTCTCAAAAATTTCACAATGCTTAAGCGTTAAGAAATAAATGCTCCTGCATTAACATGCAAACACTGCAGCGTTGACAAACAAAAACACCACCACACTTTGCCGTTCAGAAAATAAATCCTAATTTTGCATTGACCAGTTAGTCCACAAGGGGCAACAGGGGAATTTATTATTAAAGGACGTTACTTAACGTTATCTTCGAGTCTTCAAACTTCGCAAACTTGACACTCAAGGAAGATACGGCAACTGGAACGTCCGCGTTGGATGTATTATTTATATAGATATAGGCACAGCCTGTATTTTATCATATAATATATCACGGCGTGGGCTAACTGCGTTGCTTATCCTTTGAGTGGAGGCAATGCGAAGGCCTGAAGACTGGGATAAGCGGACTGTGGAGAATCCCACGTCTTTTTTGCATACATCTAAAACAACATGCTGAATCTTCGGGGTTTCAATCAGCGCACCTATTATTAATATGATTAATATTGGGGAAAAGATAAAAGAAGAATTACTTCTGCAAGAACGCAGTGTGACATGGTTTGCTAAAAAGCTCGGTTGTACACGTATGAGTGTATATCGCATATTTGAAAAGCAAAGCATTGATACTCAGCAACTACTACAAATATCAAAAATTCTCAATCGCAACTTCTTTGCCGAGATTTCGGAGGAACTGAACTGTCCTCGTAACAACATAGATACACAAGCGTAACATCCGTGTTACACAACTTTCCGCCCATACCCTCAAAACATTCATACATTTGCAAAAAGATTCACAATTTAACTTTTTGCAACACAGAATGTACACAAAAAACAAAATCTTCTTATTTGCTGCGCTTGCTTCTTTTTCTGGCATAACCCAAGCACAACAAGTTGACTACTCTGTAATATCAGTAAGAGAGGAATCAGGCATCGATTTCACAAAAATCACTACCGACAACGACTATGTCTGCCTGCCATTAGTAAAAAGGAACAGCAACGGAGCCAACTGGTACACCAACCGTATTCTCGACATCTCGGCTGACGGAAACGACATAGCCTACCTTTCTTCTCGCAACAACACCACAAACATCTTCATCAAAGATTTAAGCAAGCAGGGAAGTTCCGTTCAGCGCACAAACAGACAGGCCGTCCTCGACTTCTCCTATTCGCCCGACGGCAAAAGCATCTGCTTCACAGAAAGCAGTGGCAATAACAACCACATCTATCAGACAAATTCTAAGACCGGCTACGTCTGCCGACAAATAACAAGCGCCAACAAGGACTACTCTCCTATTTACGCCCACGATATGTCGCAAATTTTCTTTGCACGTCAGGAACTTAAGAGCATCAGCATTTGGAGTTACAACATCAAGAACAACTTCCTGTCCAATTTCACATCGGGAATGAACCCATGCCCAATAAAAGACACATCGTGCATCCTCTGCACAAGAACCAACTCCAACGGCAAAAGCGAAATATGGAAGGTAGACTACAATTCCGGCATTGAAGAGTGCATCGTTTCCGACCCGACAAGAAGTTTCACATCTCCGCAGGTATCGCCCGACGGCAATTGGATTCTTTTTGTAGGTAGTAACGGTTTACCTTATAACAGTTCATACTACTACAATACGGACCTCTTCGCTTGCCGTCTCGACGGAACAGACTTCCTGCAACTCACCTATCATGCAGCCGACGACCTCAGCCCAGTATGGAGCAAGGACGGACTATTCATCTACTTCATTTCACAGCGCGGAAGCAACACCGGCACAGCCAACATCTGGAGAATGACATTTGTTTATTAACCTTTTAATAATTACAATTATGAGAATCAAAAACATTTTTGCAGCAGTATTGTTGGCAGGTATCTGCACATCTGCATCTGCACAATTCGCTACTCAGACATCTGCGTCTGCACCTACAGCAACAAACACACCATCAGAGGGATGGAGCAGTTTCTACGTTCAGTACAATCCGTCAACCTTTGCTGCTGACAAAGGAGACGACTTCGACTTTAAAGGATTTTCAGTAGGATTCAACAAGGCATTCGGCATTTCGCAGTCTTCACCTCTTTTCCTCGAAGTAGGTGCCGCATTGCAATATTCATGGTATAGTGAAAGCGATGATTATTACTACGAAGATTATTATGACTACTACGAATTTGAAGTAGAAGAAAAAGTAAACCTATTCACACTCAAAGTCCCAGTAAACTTGACTTACGTTTTCAACTTGCCAAACAGCAATATTTCTATTGCCCCATACGCAGGTATCAACCTAAGATACAATCTTTCAGGAAAATGGAATTTGTCATGTGACGATGCCGATATAGATGAAGATTTCGATGTTTTCGACAAAGACGACATGGAAGACGATGATTTCACTTGGAACCGTTTCCAAATGGGTTGGCAGATTGGTGTAAATGTCAACTTCCATAAAGCATATCTTGGACTCTCATACGGAGGAGACTTTACAAAAACCGTTAAATACATGGATGGTCTTACAGGAAGTGGTAAGGACTACAAGATGAAGACAACTTCAATCACTCTCGGATATAAGTTCTAAAAGCGACAACAGCCAAAATCTTTTGGCATAATTAAATAATTAGTTTTGGAGCTCGGTAATTCCGGGCTCTTTTTCACTCCATCACCCACTGAGCTATGGCATCAATAAGAAGTTTGTTCTCCTCTGGAGTCTGAACGGCGATGCGGAAGAAGGTGGAATCGAGTCCCTGGAAGTTTGAGGCATCACGAATTAGGATATGATGTTCTCTTGCAAGATAGTCCTTCAGTGCAGATGCCTTACCCATACGCAATTTGCACAGAAGGATATGGGTATCGCTCTGCCACACATCAATGCAACCAAGTTTCTGAAGTTGCTCTGCAACTCTATCACGCTCTTCCAGAAGTGCAGCAAGATCAAGACGATAATCATCCTGATGGGCAAGCAAGTAACGACCTGCGTCAATAGCCACCTGATTTACCGACCACGGCATTCTTTGCAGACGTAGATTATGGAGTACAGCCTTGTGCGCTGTGATATATCCGAGACGAAGTCCTGGAATAGCATATTCCTTCGTCATGCTATGGAGCATAATGATGTTCGAGCGTCGAGCCGCCTCTGCAGGAGTAATGAGAGGCTTCTGAGTAAACGGAGCATAACTCTGGTCAAGAACAAACATGCGTTCGGAGTTATTGTCGATGAGTTCTAGAAGCGTGTCGCGCTCTATTACGGTGCCGGTAGGATTGTTCGGATTGCAAATCCATACGAGTCGTGCACGGGAAGGCAACTGGTCGAGCGAATAGAAAGAACAGACATCATGTTCGTGGAGTCGGCATGCATCTGCATACTCCGAGAAAGTTGGCATAAGCACCGCACTCTTGCTGCGGCGGTAGGTCTGCGCAATAAGATAAATTGCTTCTGTAGCTCCGTTGCACACACTCACTTCATCGGACTGCAGTCCTAACATCATGGCGAGTTCTGCCTCAAGAGTTACAGGAGATGGTTCGGGATAAGCAACAACATTGTCGAGTTTGTTTGCAAGATGCGCAAACAATGGCTCGTGGTCAAAATGGTTGTAGACATTAGAACTGAAGTTTATCCTAATGTCGTCGTATCTGTATATGTCGTCACCGTGACCGTTTAGCATAATCTGAGGTTATGGGGTTGGAGGTTATGAGGTTGTGCTGAAATTACTTAATAGCCTTATAGCCTCAAAACCTTCATTATTTTTTCCACATCAACATACTTGCGGACATGGTCGGCAAGGAGGTCATATTGCTCTTCTTTGAAGGATAAGGAGTTAGGAATTGTGAAGTAAGTAGTTGTGGAGTCTTTCACCTTCTTGCTAATCATCCAGTCGATAAACTGAGGATTATCGAGTATGCCATGTATATATGTGCCTATGCTGTTGTTTCCCGACCTACAACCTTCGTATGTGCCATCAGACAGACGGCAAAGCGGTGTGTAGGTTGTTTCAGAATCAGCAACGACGCTTTCGCCTTGATGAATCTCGTAGCCTTGCAAAGTGCAGTCTGACCACTGTGTGCCGTTGTGGAAGGCAAACTCGACCTGGCGTGTAACTTTTTCGCCCTGCATACGGGTATGGATTGGCAGAAGTCCAAGTCCAGGAAGTTGAGGAATGCTCCCCTCCACCCCGTCGGGGTCACTGACCGTCTGTCCCAACATCTGATAACCGCCACAAATGCCCATCACCAGCGCCCCTTTGCTGTGGGCACGGATTATGGATTGTGCCACTCCGTTGCGACGGAGTTCGTAAAGGTCATCGAGCGTGGCTTTAGTTCCTGGCAAAATGACAATGTCTGCCTTCTCTATATCATCGGTGTTGTTTGTGTAGAAGAGGTTGACACGCTCATCGCGTTCAAGAACTCCGAAGTCAGTGAAGTTGGATATGTGGCGCAGAAGCACCACTGCCACATTGACTTTACCTTCTTCCATAGAGCGGCGCTTCTGAGCGAGTTCGACAGAGTCTTCTTCTTCGATGACAATATCATTGAACATAGGAACGACTCCGAGGACAGGAACTCCGCAAATCTCCTCCATCAGTTTGCGCCCTTCATCGAACAGGCGCAAGTCGCCACGGAACTTATTGATTATTATACCCTTGATGCGTTGGCGATCCTCCGGAGTCTGCAACATAATAGAACCGTAGACACTGGCAAACACACCGCCACGGTCAATGTCTGCCACAAGGATGACATCGGCATCGGCATGGCGCGCCATCGACATGTTTACTAAGTCGGTGTCGCGCAGATTGAGTTCCGACACACTACCCGCCCCTTCCAAGACGATAGGATTGTATTTGCTAGAAAGACGGTCAAAGGCATCGCACACAGCCTTACGCAATTCATCACGTCCCTCACGACGGAAATAGTCATAAGCGGAACGGTTGCCCACAGGACGGCCATTGAGGACCACCTGAGTGGTATGTTCCGAATTGGGTTTCAGCAATAGAGGGTTCATGTCAGTCTCACACGGCACACCGGCGGCTTCGGCCTGCACAGCCTGTGCACGTCCTATTTCCAGACCGTCGGGAGTGGCATAGGAATTGAGTGCCATGTTTTGCGCCTTGAAAGGAGCAGGATTATACCCCTCTTGCTTGAATATACGACAAAAGGCAGTGGCGAGGACACTTTTGCCCACGTCGCTGCCTGTACCTACAAGCATCAAAGGTC
>Ga0233374_1000012_pt1 | contig 60931 bp, 50 predicted proteins | sample ElkDunMinimDraft_FD_180688 | JGI IMG/M metagenome (GOLD analysis project Ga0233374, IMG submission 180688) | Fecal eukaryotic communites from dung pellets of Tule Elk in California, USA - Elk Dung E1 | ecosystem: Host-associated > Mammals > Digestive system > Large intestine > Fecal | place...
CCTCATCGCCTTTGACTATAAAAAGGTTAGAAATCAGAGTCCAGTTTTTTACTTAGAATGTTGCGCCAATAGAAAAGGAGAAAAGGTGACATCGTTGGACATGAAGACCCCAAAATAGGTGTTAACGTCTAACTTTTTGAGGGCATTTCTGCATTTTGATGTACCTCATCTGGTTGCAATGATTAATCTGCATTTTTTATGAGCGTTTTTAAGTTTAGACGATTCCAAATTAAGCATGATAAATGTGCCATGAAGATTGGTACTGATGGACTGCTGTTAGGGGCTTGGGCTGATATGTCGTATGCGGAGCGTGTGCTAGATGTTGGTACAGGTTGTGGGGTGATTGCTATTATGTGTGCTCAGCGAAAGCAGGATGCGCTTATTTGGGGCATTGATATTGATGAAATAGCGGTTTGTCAAGCGCGTGATAATGTGGCCATGAGTCCTTGTGCGAAAAATGTTTTCATAGATGTTGCAGACTATCGAAATTTCACTTTTAATGATTCCTCTACTAATAAGCTATTTACTAATATAGTGTCAAATCCTCCGTATTTTATAGAAAACACAACTTCTCCTGATGAAAAGCGAAGTCTTGCTCGTAATTCAAATTCATTGCCTTTTGAAGATTTGCTGAAAAATAGTTCGGAGATGCTGTGTAAAGGTGGGCGTTTGTCGATTATAGTTCCAACATCTGTTGCTTACCTTGTTATTTCTTCTGCGGTGAAATATGATCTATTTCTATGTAGGCGAACAGATATAGCAGATTCTCCCTCATCCTGTTTTAAGCGATCCTTATTGGAATTTACTTATGATATAATGCTGCAAACGGAACGCGACTTTCTTATTATCCATGAAGAAGATGGACGGTACTCATCAGATTATAAGCGTTTGATGTGTGATTTTTTGTTTCTGTAGTGAAAAATAGATATGATAAGAAGAGGGATATGTGTTTAATGTCATTAAGAACTTGTGATATTTTGTTTGTATTTTGTCCAAATAGGTGTTTGTTTGATTTTATTTTAAAACATATTGATTTTATAGGGTTTTGTGATTTAGGGCGTGTTTTTCGCTGTTTGTCGAAGTTGCTGTGTATCAGAGTGTTTTAAAAAAAGATATAATTTTAGTTGCAGATATGTAATGTCTTGAGACACAGTTGAATGTGTTTTTTGATAGTTTGGCAAAATTCGTTGATTTTTGTTTGTTACATTTTTTTTTAAGAAATTTGCAGTCTATTTGAATGGATATAGTATATAATAATTAAGTCTAATGAGAGAAAGCGCACAAATATTGTGGAAAAGTTGTCTGGATATTATTAGAGATAATATTACAGAGCAGCAATATTGTACATGGTTCGCATGTACAGACGCTTTGTCTTTTGAAAATGATGAACTGACTCTTGCTGTACCAAATAGGTTTGTTTGTGAGATTTTGGAGGAGCATTTTCTGGATTTGATTAAGAAATGTATTAACAGGGTTGTTGGGAGAGATGTTCGTTTAAAATATAGTGTCTTGGTTGACGGGCAAAATGGACTTCGCGTTAAAGAAGATTCATCTAATCAACTTAAAGTTGTAAACGGACAGAATGTTGGTCTTTCTAATAATACGCCAGAATTATTGTCTTCTCCTGCGGTCAGTGAATTTGATTCCCAATTAAAGGCCTCATATAACTTTGATAGTTATATAGAAGGGGACAGCAATAAGTTGGCCCGTTCTGTAGGTAAATCTATTGCGGATAAACCAGCAAAGGTTTTTAATCCTTTTTTTGTCTATGGCGCTTCAGGTGTGGGTAAAACACATCTTGTGAATGCGATTGGTCTGGAGATTAAAAAGCAACATCCCGAACTGCGTGTGCTTTATGTATCTGCTCATTTGTTTATGGTGCAGTACGTTCATTCTAAGATTAATAACAAAACTAATGAGTTTATCAATTTTTATCAGACAATTGATGTACTGATAATAGATGATATTCAAGAACTTTCAAATAAGGAAAAAACACAAAATACTTTTTTCCATATATTTAATCATCTCCATCTTAATGGAAAGCAGATAATTCTTACAGCAGATCGTCCCCCTGTACATATTGTTGGTCTGGAGGATAGATTGTTGACAAGGTTTAAGTGGGGACTTCAGGTGGAAATTGAGAAACCAACATGCGCTTTGAGGCATTCAATTTTGAGGGATAAAGTGCTTAAGGAGGGACTCTGTATTCCAGAAGATGTTGTGTCGTATATTGCGGAGCATGTTAATGAGAGTATACGTGATCTTGAGGGAGTTGTGAATTCACTAATAGCAAATTCTATTGTTTTGAATTGCGACATTAATCTTGACTTGGTAAACAAGATACTACCACAGTTCTCTAATAAAAAAACAGGACCGTTAACATTTGATGAAATCAAGGACGTTGTGTGTGGTCATTATGGAATCACTTTGGATGATTTGTGCTCTCGTAGTCGTAAACGTCCTGTTGCATATATTCGTCAGTTAGCGATATTCTTAGCGGATAAATATACGGATTTGTCTTCTGTGCAGATTGGCCGACAGATAGGAGGACGTAATCATGCAACGGTTATACACTCGGTAAATCAAATCAAAAACTTAATAGATGTTGATGAGAGTGTCCGTAATGAGGTTAGTATTATAGAGGACAAGGTTCGGTGTTCTAAATAATTTAAAGGGACCGCTTCTGTATAGTTAGGAAAAGTATAAAATAGTTTGATGAAAGGGTGTCCGATTTTGTGTTGGTCATCCTTTGTTTTTTATAAAATATTATGATAGAATCGATAATAAACAGGAGAACTATAAGAAAGTACTCAGATTGTTCTGTTTCGAAAGAATTTGTTATTTCATTACTGGAGGTGGCTTCTAGGGCTGCAACAATGGGCAATATGCAACTATATAGCGTTGTTGTGACTCAGTCGGACGAGATGAAGGAAGTTTTGTCGCCGATTCATTTTAATCAGCCAATGGTGAAGACTGCTCCTCTTGTTCTTACTTTTTGTGCCGATTTTAATCGTTTTACAAAATGGTGTGAAGAAAGGAATGCCAATCCTGGTTATGATAACTTCCTTTCTTTTATTAATGCTGTATCAGACACCTTGCTCCTGGTCCAAAATTTCTGTACTTTAGCAGAAGATGAGGGCTTGGGTACTTGCTATTTGGGTACAACTGTGTATAATGCAATGCAAATAATAGATGCTTTAAAATTACCAAAACTTACATTTCCTGTTGCAACAATAACTGTTGGTTACCCGTTGGAGGTGCCTCCTCAATCAGATCGTTTGTCTGTATCTTCTTTTGTACATGATGAGTTTTATAATGATTATGATTCAAATGCAATAAATACGATATACAAAATAAAAGAATCATTAGAGGAGAATCAGCATTTCGTTAGGATTAATAATAAGGAAAATCTGGCTCAGGTTTTTACTGATTTGAGATATACAAAAGAGGCGAACGAAGAGATTTCTGATGTATTATTAGATGTTCTAAAAAGACAACATTTTTTATAATTAAAATTAAAAAGTTTTTCGTTTTGGAAAACTTTAGACAAAAAATTGCTTCTGTTGATAACTTTATTGGATTATATTTAGACAAGTTGAAAAAAACTTGTAGATTTGTAATCGTAAGTCTTAATCTTTATGTGGGCTGTTTTAAATCGTGCTGTTTTAATTCTTTGCTTAAGACTTATATGTCCTTGGAATATAGGATGATATGAATGAGATTATTATAAAATATTAATACTAAGAAAACCGAAAATGAAAAAGACTTACAGTTACAATGAGGCATTCGAGGAGTCGTTGAAGTATTTCAATGGCGATGAGTTAGCTGCACGAGTGTGGGTTAACAAGTACGCTCTCAAAGATTCTTTTGGGAATATTTATGAGAAGTCTCCTTCTGACATGCATTGGAGAATTGCAAATGAGATTGCTCGTATTGAAAACAAGTATTCAAATCCTATTAGTGCGCAGGAATTGTTTAATTTGATGGATCATTTTAAATACATTGTTCCCGCAGGAAGTCCGATGACTGGAATTGGAAATGATTATCAGATAGCGTCTTTGTCCAACTGTTTTGTTATTGGTCTTGATGGTAAGGCTGATTCTTACGGTGCAATTATTAGAATTGATGAAGAGCAGGTTCAGTTGATGAAGCGTAGAGGTGGAGTAGGACATGACCTTTCTCATGTTCGTCCAAAGGGTTCGCCTGTGAAGAATTCTGCGTTGACTTCTACAGGTCTTGTTCCATTCATGGAGCGTTATTCTAATTCGACTCGTGAGGTGGCGCAAGATGGACGTCGTGGTGCTTTGATGCTTTCTGTATCTATTAAGCATCCAGATTCGGAATCTTTCATTGATGCAAAAATGACGGAGGGCAAGGTGACTGGTGCTAATGTGTCTGTTCGCCTTGATGATGAATTCATGAACGCTGCAGTTAATGGCAAAACTTATAAGCAAAAATTCCCGATAGATAGCGATACTCCTGATTTTGAAAAGGATATTGATGCAAGCAAATTGTGGAAGAAAATTGTGCATAACGCTTGGAAGTCTGCTGAACCTGGCGTACTATTCTGGGATACAATTATTAGAGAATCTGTTCCTGATTGTTATGCAGATCTAGGTTATAAAACGATTTCTACAAATCCATGTGGTGAGATTCCGCTTTGTCCATATGATTCATGTCGCTTGTTGGCGATAAATCTTTATTCTTATGTTGAGAATCCATTTACTAAAGATGCTACTTTTAATTACGATAAGTTGAAGGAACATGTGCGTCTTGCTCAGAGAATAATGGATGACATCATTGACTTGGAACTTGAGAAGATTGAACTTATAATGCAGAAAATTGAGTCTGATCCTGAAAGTGAAGAAGTCAAAGGTGCCGAGAAGCATTTGTGGGAAAAGATTTATCATAAGAGCCGTTATGGACGCAGAACAGGTGTTGGCATTACTGCTGAGGGTGATATGATTGCTGCAATGGGACTTAAGTATGGAACTCCGGAAGCAACTTATTTCTCTGCAGACATCCATAAGATTATCGCAGTGGAAGCTTATCGTTCGTCTGTTCAGATGGCAAAGGAGCGTGGTTCATTTGCTATTTATGATGCAGAACGTGAAAAGGATAATCCGTTTGTAAATAGAATCAAGAGTGTAGATCCAGCTCTTTATGAGGAAATGGCTAAGTATGGACGCCGTAATATCGCATGTCTTACTATTGCTCCTACAGGAACTACAAGCCTTATGACTCAGACTACTTCTGGTATAGAGCCAGTGTTTATGCCTGTTCATAAGAGAAGACGCAAGGTTAATCCTAATGATACGAATGTCCGTGTTGACTTTGTGGACGAGAGCGGTGATTCTTTTGAGGAGTATATTGTCTATCATCCTAAGTTCCTTACTTGGATGCAGGTGAACAATTATGATATTTCAAAGAATTACACTCAGGATGAGATAGATGAACTGATTAAGAAGTCTCCTTATTACGGTGCAACAGCAAATGATGTTGACTGGTTGGAAAAAGTGAAGATGCAGGGTGCTATTCAGAAGTGGGTTGACCATTCTATTAGCGTTACAATCAACCTTCCTAATGACGTGAGCGAAGAGCTTGTGAATACACTTTACATAGAAGCATGGAAGAGTGGATGCAAGGGATGTACTGTGTATCGTGACGGTTCTCGTTCGGGCGTGCTTATTTCTGCGAAGAAGTCAGATAAGAAGGAAGAAGAATGTCATTGCAAACCGCCTCAGGTAACGGAGACACGTCCTAAGAGTTTGGTCTGCGATGTGGTGCGTTTCCAGAACAATAAAGAGCGATGGGTAGCATTCGTAGGATTACTTGATGGTTATCCATATGAGATTTTCACAGGTGTTCTTGATGATGAGGACGGTATAGCTTTGCCTAAAACTGTGACAAAGGGACATATTGTAAAGAATATTGATGAGGATGGCAATAAGCGTTATGACTTCCAGTTTGAGAATCGTCGTGGATATAAAACAACAATTGAGGGATTGTCTGAACGCTTCAATAAGGAATACTGGAACTATGCGAAGTTGATTTCAGGTGTGTTGCGCTATCGTATGCCTCTAGCGAATGTTATTAAACTTGTAAGTTCCCTCCAGCTTGAGAGCGAAAGCATTAATACTTGGAAGGTCGGTGTCGAAAGAGCCCTTAAGAAGTATGTTTCTGATGGAACTAAGGCTGAAGGTCAGATTTGTCCAAATTGTGGCAACGAAACATTGGTTTACCAAGAAGGATGTCTTATTTGTAAGCATTGTGGTGCTTCAAGGTGTGGTTAATGAGGAAATGAATATTTTATTATAACGATGGGTCAGTGTGATGTCATCCGAAAGGGTGATGTTGCACTGACTTTTTATTTATGGATGTCATGAATATTGTAACATCAAGGATATTAATGCAAGGCGTGCGTTTTTATGCATATCATGGGGTTTTGCCTCAGGAAAACATTGTTGGGCATTATTACTTGGTCGATTTGGAGATGGATGTTGATTGCTCTAGTGCTATGTTATCTGATGATTTGAACGATACGGTAAGTTATGCTGACGTATATGAGATTTTAAAATCGGAAATGGCGGTCCCATCCAAGTTGTTGGAACATGTGGTTTGTCGCATTTCAAAATCAATTTTCGCGAAATACGATACTGTGAAAAAAGTGAAAATCCGTTTGATGAAGCAAAATCCTCCAATGGGTACCGATGGTGCCAGTGCCGGCGTTGAGGCGGAATTTGTTAATGATTAATTATTTATTTTCGATTTATTCCTTAACTTTGCAAAAATGATTTTTCACAAACTAAATTATTATGAGTTCTTTAAAAACTAACAAAATGACAAATTACCGTTGGGTAATTTGTGCAATGTTGTTCTTCGCAACAACTGTGAATTACATGGACAGGCAAGTATTGTCGCTTACCTGGAAAGATTTTATTGCACCAGAATTTCATTGGACTGATGCTCATTATGGTGATATCACGGCTTGGTTCTCAATTTTCTATGCTGTAGGTATGCTTTTTGCCGGTCGTTTTGTTGACTGGATGGGAACTAAAAAAGGATTCTTGTGGGCTATTGGTGTCTGGTCATTTGGTGCTTGTGCACATGCATTGTGTGGAGTAGGTACTGAGTGGATTGCTGGCTATTCTGATAAGGCCGCAATGATTGCTGAGACTTCTGCTAAAGCGGTTCTTCTCATTTCTACAACAAGTGTATGGTTGTTCCTTGCTGCTCGTTTTATCCTTGCCATTGGTGAAGCAGGTAACTTCCCTGCAGCCATCAAGGTTACCGCAGAATATTTCCCAAAGAAAGACCGCGCTTTTGCTACATCCGTATTTAACCTTGGTGCTACTGTAGGTGCTTTGATTGCCCCACTTACTATACCAGTGCTTGCTAAGTACTTCGGCTGGGAAATGGCGTTCATCGTTATTGGTGCTCTCGGATTTGTATGGATGGGATTCTGGGTTAATATCTATAAAAAACCAGCAGAACAGCCTGAAAGTAGACTTAACAAGTCCGAACTTATGTATATTGAACAGGATAATGATGACGCTGTGGAAAAGACTGCTCAGGTTGATTCAGATGAACCTAAAATTGGATTCCTCAAGTGCTTCACTTTCCCGCAGACTTGGTCGTTCTTTGTCGGCAAGTTTATGACAGATGGTGTTTGGTGGTTCTTCCTCTTCTGGACGCCAGCATATATAAGTGACGTGTATGGATATAGTTCTGACTCGTTGATGGGTATGGTATTGATATTTGTACTTTATGCAATTACAATGCTCTCACTTTATGGAGGTAAACTTCCTACAATTATTATTAATAAGACTGGCAAGAACCCTTATGCGGCACGTATGCAGGCTATGCTTATATTTGCGTTTATTCCGCTCGTAGGTCTTGTTGCACAGCCATTAGGACAATATTCTTGCTGGCTTCCAATTATCATTATCGGTTTCATTGGTGCGGCACATCAGTCTTGGTCTGCTAACATATTCTCAACAATTGGCGACATGTTCCCTAAGTCAATCATTGCAACAATCACCGGTATCGGTGGTATGGCTGGAGGTATTGGTTCGTTTATGATTAATAAGGGGGCTGGTAGTTTGTTTAGCTATTCTGCTGGTACTTGCTTGTATAAAGGCGAGGAAGTTGAGATGAGTACAAAACTTCTTAAGGAAATTGCTCCAAAACTTGATGCAGAGACTGTTAGGGAGTGCGCTCTTAATGGTCAGAAACTTGCAGAGCAGCTTATGGCGGCTGGATGTGAAATTGTACAGACTCCTATGGAAGCTCTTGGATTTATCGGTAAACCTGCTGGTTACATGATTGTCTTCTGTTTCTGTGCCGTTGCATACCTTATTGGTTGGATAATTATGAAGATTCTTGTTCCTAAGTACAAGCCAATCGTTGTAGAAAAGTAAGTTTTAGAGTTTTTCTCTAAATTCTATTAATACATTAAGAATCGCAATTGTCATGATGATGATTGCGATTCTTTTTTTATGAAAAGTCGGATGACGTGTTTTCTTGAGTGGGGCAGATTTAAATCTCTACCGCGGTGGCGTTGCGTCACGACCGCAGTGGCGTTTTGTGATGACCGCGGTGGTTTTGTATGACGACTGCGGTGGTGTTACTTCACGACCGCGGTGGCAATTCTTAAGTGTTCTGCCAAATGCGTTTCTCTGTAATAATGATGTTAGACTGCGGATGATATACGGCAAGTTTAGGAGCCTCTGCCCATTTGCTGCTGATGGTGATTTGTTCCAGCATAAAGGCATATGATGTGTGCTCAGCGTCGTAGATAATATAGTCGTATTTCTGATTCTTTGCATAGGCTGAAATGTGCGTGTTGTTTTCTACAGACGGTTGTACGTCGTATTTCTGCTTGTTTTCTTCGAGTATCTGAGCTATTTTTTTGCAACTGTTAGGCGGTGCTATGATAAGGTGTTTTTCCGAACTCTCTGTTATGTTGGAATTATTTATCACTCGTTTTATTTGCTGACTGATGAAAGTACATATCGCCTTTGAGTATATCGCCGCTTTTATCGGTATTGATAGGAAAATACTGTAGTGTGAATAGTGCTTGCGGAAAAATATTAGCATGGCTTGGTAGAAAACATAGACATATCTGTAGGATGTCTTTTCTGTGCTTTCTCCTTTGTAGTGCAGTATTTTGGTCGGAATGTAATGGTTGGTCATGCCGGTTTTTAGCAGACGATACGATAGGTCTATGTCTTCGCCATACATGAAAAAGTCTTCGTCGAGTAGTCCGCTTTTAACCAATGCGCTTTTTCTTATAAACATGCATGCGCCGGATATGATTTCAATCTCAGACGGTTCGTTTTCGTCAAAATACTGCATATAGTACTTACCGAAAATCCTGCTTTTGGGGAACATGTTGCAGAGTCCGAGCATCTTGCACATCGATGTAAATGGAGTGGGGATGCCTCGGCGTGATTCGAGTGCAAATTTTCCATTTGATTTTAGCATCTTAACTCCGGTAGCTCCGGAGTTAGGATTGCTGTCCATAAACATCACGCAGTCTTGCAAAGTCGATTCTCCCAGTATTGTGTCGGGATTGAGAAGCATGATGTATTCGCCCTTGGCCATTCTGATTGCTTGATTGTTGGCTTTGGCAAACCCTAAGTTCTCTTTGTTCTCTATGAATGTGACTTGCGGAAATTTCTCCTTAAGAAAGGCTATGGAGCCGTCGTTGCTGTTGTTGTCGGCAACAATGATCTCGTGCGTAATGTTTTTACCAGCCTTTTCAATGGAGCGGATGCACTGTTCAATGTAGAATTTTACGTTGTAGTTTACAATTATGATGGACAGTTTCATTGCGTCTTACTCGTTTGTATCCTCGTTTTCAGGTGTGGCGTTAGGCTTCTGAGAAATTGAAATGCAAAGTGCTATTAATGCACATAAAAGACTGCTTGTTTCAAGGGTCAGAATGTAGATGATGATATTGATTGCCGCACAGCAGAACTGTATTAGCAGGCGAGTTTTCTCACTCAGGTTCTTCAACATAACCGAAAATGGCAGGGCGATGAGTGTGACGGCTATTCCGATAATTCCAAGAATATAGCAGGTTCCTGTCAAGTGTGCAAGGTTCTTGACTTCCAAAACGTCAAGCCTGCTCACTGCTAAAATTGCAAATAGTATGATGAAGCCTGCAAGGATATACTTTTTAATACTTTTTTTATTCTCCATTGTTTGTTTATCCGTTAAACGGTATTCTGTTAATGATAGAACTGCCTAAAGTCACTTCGTCCGTGTACTGAAGTTCGTCATTCACGGAAATGCCTCTTGCGAGAGTAGTCAGTTTGATTTCGGGGAATTTCGACAGTTTCCGGTATATAAAGAAATTGGTTGTGTCGCCTTCCATTGTAGAGTTAAGGGCGAATATCACTTCGTTGATACCTCCCTTTTCCACACGCTCTATCAGGCTCGGAATCTCAATGTCGTTAGGTCCGATTCCGTCTATGGGCGAGATGATTCCTCCCAGTACATGATATAGCCCGTTATATTGAGTGGTTGCTTCTATCGCCATTACGTCCTGAATGCTCTCTACCACACATATCGTGTCCTTTTTGCGCGACGGCGAAGCGCAGATCGCACATTCCTCCGTGTCCGAAATGTTATGGCAAGTGCGGCAATATTTAATATTGTGGCGCAAGTCCGTCAAAGCATGGCAGAAACTGTCCGTGAAGTCTGTTGTGCGTCTTAGCATATTGAGAGTCAGGCGTATTGCGGTTTTTCTACCTATACCAGGCAATTTTGCAAACTCCTCAACAGCCTTGTCGAATAGCGCCGATGAGTATTGTTGTTCCATTAGGGTAATTTGTATGCTGCGTGATAAAACAACGCAAATAACGTTCAAAATTAGTGATTTATATTTCTATAACCAATACGTAGGAAGTTTTTTTCATAATTTTCAGTCAAGTGCTTTGTTAACATATAATATTGTAGTAAATTTGTGAAAGATTTATACAGACACGAATTAAAGAAATCATTAAGTTTATATTTTATTTATGAAAAAGATTATTTTGTCATGCTTGGCAGTTGCTGCCACATTCGTTATGTTCTCATGCAAGTCAACAGAAAGCAGTTATCGTGCAGCTTACGAAAAGGCTAAGGCACAGGAAGCTGTTGCACAGCAGACTTCAGAACCTGTTTCTGTTCAGCCAGTAGTAACAACTCAGACTCCTGCTAACGTTGACAATTCCAACGTTCGTTCAGAGCGTCTTAATGTAATGGACGGTGGTACTCTTAAGGCTTACAACGTGGTTTGCGGTTCTTTCAAGAGTCTTGACAATGCAAATAACCTCCGTAATACTCTCGTAAATGCAGGCTATTCAGCACAGGTGGCACAGAATCCAGAGACAGGCATGTACCGTGTCATCGCTTCTTCTTTCGAGAATAAGGCAGACGCAACTGTTTCACGCGACAAACTCCGTGCAACATACAAAGACGCTTGGCTTCTTTACAGAACATACTAATCGCACACATTTTGACAAGCCATAGACGAGGGAGGAGCGCAGTTTCTCCCTCTTTCTGTTTAATAGCGTTCGTTCTTGCAGTGTTTGTTCTTTTAATTCCAAATACTTATCTTTGCAATCTAAAGCATTGTTAAATCATTCAGGCAAATATGAAAAAGAAAATTTCCTCTTTGTTTTATGGCGTTGCAACCTTTGCGATGCTTATGTGTGTAACTTTTATTTACTCTTGTAGTAAAGATGACAATAATTCAACTGACGGTGGAGGAGGCGGTGATGATATTCCTGACGATGAGATAGTTGTGTCCGAAGATTATATGCCTCTTGAGGACTATGAATATTCCGTCGAGTCGGCCGATACGGCAGCCGGAGTGTACACTCTGTCGTTTGCTGACGGCACTCCCGACGTGCAGAGCGGCGATGTCGTTCAAGTTGACATGGACACTGTGGTTCAGTTGGTTCGTGTGGTCAGCGTTGAAGATGCCGGTGGCAATGTCACTCTCCGCACAGAGCCTGCCGACCTTTGCGACATATTTATAAGCGGTTCCTTTACGCTGTCGACCGAAGGCATGGCTGAGGGGAAGACGCGTGGAGCAGGCGAGAGCGGCAATGTGTTCTATCCGTCGTCCATAACTTTCTATGACGAGAACGACCGTAAGCATACCGTAGACTTTACCGACGGTACACGAGGAGGATTTGAAAAACGACTTTACTCGCAAAGCATTGACCTCTCTGGCTATACTATTGCAAAGACAGAACATACGCGCATCTATCTCGAAACCTGCACTTTTGATTTGGACCTCAACCTCGTCATGGAGTACAACTTCGAAGAACTTAAAGAGGGCTGGCGCAAATACCGCCGTGGCGAACTCGTCCTGCATAAGTCCGCCGTGCGAGGCAGTATTGACACTGACTTCAAGATTCGCTTCGATGCACAAGGCGAAGCCTCGCAGGATTTGTGCGAAATATGTCTGAAGCGTAATATCCACAAGCCTGTAATGGTCAAATTTTTAGCGGCCGGTGTACCAGTCGTTGTGGTGATGAACACCAATCTATATGGCGATGGCTGTTATGATGTCTCTGGTAGTTTCTCCGCACACACAGGTTTTGCCACATCTACCGACGTCGAGCTCGGATTCTCATGGGCACAGGGCGATGATTCGCTCAAGCATTATGCCGACTTCAATTCAGACATTACATGGCACAAACCTACCGTTGAGGGTAGCACCCATCTCGAAAGCGAGGTATATGTGTATCCACGCATCAACTTTGCGGTCTACGGACTCCTTGGTCCTGCATTCGACATAAAACCTTACTTGCGCCAAACGCTCGACTTAGGTTTTTACGACCAGTTGGGTTCTTCGCCAAAGGACTTTTATGGAGCCACCTGCAATATGTTCGTAGGTTATGACGCGGCGGTGTCGCTTACTTTTGTGCCTACGATATTCACTAAACCGATTGCCAAGTCGCCATCGTGGAATGTGTGCGACAAACAGATCTATGAAGGTCCAGTGAAGTTGGAGTATGCCAGCGAAGATTTACCAGAGGTCAAACCTAATGAGTCCTACCGTCTTGACTTTTTGGTACGCGACCTCAATATGCTCACTTCCAACGAGGTCTTACCAACGCTTCCGTGGGCGGTGAAGTTCGTGACCAATTGCGGTACGCTCTCATCTGATTTTGTCACTACCAACTGCTTCACAGGCTTGGCATCGGTAGACTGGACACCTTCGTCAAGCACTACCGACGGTGCTGACCCTTATGTCGTTGCCATTATCCATAACAATGATGGCGAAGAGATTGCTACTGACCGAATCATTACTAAATTGGAGGAAGGACAAAACCGCACCTTCAATGTCGGTGGCGTTGAGTTTACTATGGTCTACGTTGAGGGCGGTACGTTTATGATGGGAAGTAATGATGCCGATGAGAATTGGTGTAAACCTGTACATCAGGTTACTTTGAGCGATTACTATATAGGGGAGACCGAAGTGACTCAGGACCTTTGGCAGGCGGTCATGGGCAGTAATCCGTCACGTTTCAAAGGCGACAATCTGCCAGTGGAATATGTTAGTTGGGATGACTGTCAGGACTTTATAGGCAGACTCAATAAAATTACCGGCGAGAACTTCAGTCTGCCTACCGAGGCTCAGTGGGAGTTTGCGGCGCGCGGTGGCAACTATTCCAAAGGCTATAAATATAGCGGAAGCAACAACCCTGATGCGGTAGCATGGTATAGTGAAAACTCTAACGAAAAGTCTCATCCTGTAGGTACAAAGCAGGCTAATGAACTTGGCATCTACGATATGAGTGGGAATGTGAGTGAATGGTGCAGAGACTGGTTTGGTAGTTACTTTTCCGCAGCCGTGACCGACCCTACAGGACCTTCGTCTGGTTCAGAGCGTGTGTGTCGTGGGTATAGTTGGCTCTACTATTCGATCTGTAGTTGTACGAATCGTAGCTACGAATATCCTGCGGTTGCACTTGATGACCTAGGCTTGCGCTTAGGTCTGAAGTAACTTTCTCTTAAAGAAATAGAATAATAAAGGACAGCCAAGCGGCGAGTCCCGAAGATGAACGGGACGAGGGCAAGGCTGTCCTTAGTTTTTGTGGTATAAATGAAGAGAAACAAACAGGTGGCGGAAAAGTTCATTGAGGGCAGTGAATGTGCGCCGGACGGACGGTGGTTTTGAATCGCTTAGATTTTCCCTCTTCACTGAAGATAACAAAAAAGCGAAGAGTTTTGTTCTTCGCGCTTCGGCGAGCGTGCGCTCGTGACTAGACACGAGTCGACTGACTCTTCGGAGGAAATGACGCACTTCTTCGGCGCGAATATCAGAGTACTGGGCTTTTTTCATGAAAATGGTGAAAAAGGGACTTTTTCGTGTTTTTTCGTGTGATTTCGCTTTTTGGTGATTTTTTGCTAAATTTGCAAACTAAACATTGCAATTGATATGGCCAAGAAACAAAATACAAAGAAGACAACGAAGAAGAGTGCAGAGGAACAGGCGGTGGTTCACCCCTTTGAGGGATTTTCGCGCAAGGAGCTGACGGGCTTTTCCATCGGCATACTGCTGCTGGTTTTTGCGTTCTTTCTGCTCTTCGCTTTCGTATCATACATCTATTCGGGTCGTCATGACTTCGACATTCTGGAAAATCCTATAGCAACGGACATCCTTAATCCGGTGGATGCTCCTGTGTTTATGAACGTGTGCGGTTCGTTGGGGGCAAGGGTGGCTTACTTCTTCCTTGACAAGACGTTCGGGCTGGCGTCGTTCATCATCCCTGTGTTCTTGGTGATGCTGGGAATGAGACTGATGCGAGTGTATAAGGTTCGCATTGTGAGGTGGTTCATCCTTCTGTCGCTGCTGTTGGTCTGGACAAGTGTGTTCCTTGCTGCTATGGCAGGGATGATGCCTGTGTTTGACGAGTCGTTCATCAACCCAGGAGGCAATCATGGCAAGTTTGTGGCAAATTGGCTTACCTCGCTGATAGGCCGTCCTGGATTGTGCGGAGTTTTGCTGCTGTTTGCTGTGTTCTATCTGATATACATCAGCAAGAAGACTATCGAGTTCATCCGTGGGTTGTTCAGGCTGAACATATATAAGAAGTTGAAGTTTGAGCGCAAGAAGAAGGATGAGGATGAGAGTGATGAACAGGACGAGACGGTTGTAGATGTGCAGCCAGACCCTGTAGAGTTTAATAATCCGCAGTCGCAGGTGCTCGATTTCGGTATGGTAGGCGAGGAGAACTTGAATGAAGAGGTGCTGACTTTAGTAGAAGATGCTAAGGAAGACGGCGCTACAAAGGTGGCTGTAGAGAAGGACGGCAAAGAAAATAAGACGGGCGAGATAAGTATCGAAATAGAGAAGACGAACGAGGTGGAGACTGCCGACGGTGCGCTTGTGCCTGGCGGACTTGACACTCCGTATGATCCGAAACTCGACCTTGAGAACTATAAATATCCTACGCTTAGTCTGCTAGACAAGAACGACAGTTCTTCGCCAATGATTGACATGGCGGAGCAGAAGGCTAACAAGGACCGCATTATCAACGTGCTACGCAGTTTCGGAGTGGAGATTAGCAGTATTAAGGCTACTATCGGTCCTACTATCACGCTCTACGAGATAACTCCAGCCGAAGGTACTCGCATAAATAAGATTCGTAATCTTGAGGACGACATAGCCCTGAGTCTTGCTGCAGAAGGTATACGTATCATTGCGCCTATACCAGGAAAGGGTACTATCGGTATTGAAGTCCCAAACAAGAAGAAGTGCATCGTGTCGATGGAGAGTATTCTCAATAGTAAGACTTATCAGGAAACAACAATGGACCTTCCTTGCGCTCTCGGTAAGACTATTACGAACGAGGTGTTTATGGTCGACCTTGCTAAAGCTCCTCATATGCTCGTTGCCGGTGCAACAGGTATGGGTAAGTCAGTAGGACTCAACGCTATCGTAACTTCATTGCTCTACAAGAAGCATCCGTCGGAACTTAAGATTGTGATGGTCGACCCTAAGAAGGTGGAGTTCAGTATCTATAGCCCTATTGAAAATCACTTCCTCGCAAAACTTGAAGAAGAGGACGAGGCAATCATTACCGACGTGCAGCGAGTGGTCAAAACCCTCAATTCGCTTTGCGCAATGATGGACACTCGTTATGACTTGCTTAAGAAGGCTAAGGTCAGAAATATTAAGGAATATAATGAGAAGTTCAAGAAGCGCGAACTCAATCCGGAGAACGGACATGAGTTTATGCCTTATGTAGTGGTCATCATCGATGAGTTTGGCGATTTGATTATGACGGCAGGTAAGGAAATCGAACTTCCAATATGCCGTATTGCACAGTTGGCGCGTGCCGTCGGTATCCACATGATTATTGCTACTCAGCGTCCTACAACAAATATCATTACAGGTACTATCAAGGCGAACTTCCCTGCACGTATAGCATTCCGTGTGGCAGCGATGATGGACTCGCGCACAATCCTTGACCGTCCGGGTGCAAACCAACTTATCGGACGAGGCGACATGTTGTATTTGCAAGGCGCCGACCCAGTGCGTGTGCAATGCGCATTTGTTGATACGCCTGAGGTTTCTCGTATATGTAAGTACATCAGCCAGCAGCAAGGTTATTTGCACGCAATGTATCTGCCAGAGGTTGTTGCGGACGAAGAACCATTGAGCGAGAACACTGCTGACATGAAACATCTTGACCCGATGTTTGACGAAGTGGCTAAACTTGTAGTTTCCACACAGCAAGGTTCAACATCGTTCATCCAGCGCAAACTTTCGATTGGATATAACCGCGCCGGCAGATTGATGGACCAGTTGGAGAAGGCGGGAATTGTGGGTCAGCAGATTGGTAGTAAACCGCGCGAGGTTTTGATACAAGACCCTCTCACACTTGAGAGCGTGCTGAATGCACTCCGTATGTGATAACTAAAATGGGATAAAAGGACTATGAAATATTTGCAAATTATAATAGCGTTCTTGCTAATGTCATTGACGGTGAACGCACAAACACCGATGTCTGTTCTTGATGCCGTAGCGGCTGACTATAAGAAGAAGGGCGATACGGAAATTGCCTTTACTCTTAACTCGTCGTCGAAAGGCACAATTAAACTTTCGGGACAGAAGTTTAACATCTCACTTGTTGATATGACCATGTGGTTTAATGGTGAAACTCTGTGGACTTATGTGAAGGAAAATCAGGAAGTAAACGTGACTAATCCGACTGATGCGGAAATAGCCAAGATTAATCCTTATGCATTTGTTTCGATGTATAAGAAGGGCTATAAGGCTGAGTTTGGTAAGGCAGAGACAGGTGTGCATCATATAGTACTGAAGTCAACAGACGATAAGAAAACTTTTCAGCAGATAGACCTTCGCATTTTAAAAGCCAGCAACACGCTTAAGTCTGTTGTGCTGACAACACGCAGAGGGACAACATTGAATATTGTTGTAGATTCGTATAAGTATATTAAGTTTGCAGATTCTACATTTGTGTTCGATGCAAAGAAATATCCAGGCGTAGATGTGATAGATTTGCGATAACAAATGTGTGTGCTTGGCGATTAATGTAAAAAAATAAGATTTATATGTTTTCAGGAATAGTTGAAGAAACAGCAAAAGTCGTTGCCATTGAGCACGAACTTGAAAATGTGCATTTCACTCTGACTTGCTCTTTCGTGGATGAACTTAAGATTGACCAAAGTGTGGCGCATAATGGTGTTTGTCTTACAGTTGTAAGCATTGATAATGGTAATTATGTGGTTACTGCAATGAAGGAGACGCTTGACCGTTCCAACTTGGGAAAACTAAAGGTGGGCGATTGCGTAAATGTAGAGCGTAGCATGATGATGAACGGCCGTCTTGACGGGCATATTGTGCAGGGGCATGTAGACCAAACGGCTGTTTGTGTTAGCAAGGAAGACGCACAGGGAAGTTATGTCTTCACTTTTAAGTATGACTTTGACCTCGAAATGGCAAAGCGGGGATATTTTACAGTTGACAAGGGGTCTGTGACAGTTAACGGGGTTAGCCTGACTGTATGCAATCCTACGGAAGATACATTCCAGGTGTGTATAATACCATATACATACGACAACACAAACTTCCATGATATTGAAGTGGGAACATACGTTAATCTTGAATTTGATATTATAGGGAAATACATTAGCAGAATGAATGAATTGACCTTAAAATAAGTATAGCGCCTTGTTTTTAAGAAAAATGTATTATCTTTGCGTCCGGAAAAGTGGTGTTATCCCTTTCCGAACGTATTATTTTATTTAATATTAACTCAAAATGGACGATTATCACTCGAACAATTATGAAGTAGAGTAGAGGTCGTAGGCATAGTTCGCCTGCTGAACCTTTACATCTTTATCATGTTGTTTTTTTGTAAAGATTCAGTAGAAACACAGAAGGACTATGCGTAATTATTGGAACTTTAAAGGGGGACTCACTCAAATTGACGAGTGGCAGCCAGGGTGCTTAGTACAGGTGACATGCCCTGTAGAAGATGACGTGCGTTTTTTGGAAGAAACATTGGGAATGCCTGATTACTTCCTTACCGACGTAGCCGATGCCGATGAGCGTGCCCGCTATGACTACGATGAAGGATGGTTGATGATTATCGTGCGTATTCCGCACTTGAAGAACATATCATCACGTTCTCCATATACAACCATACCTCTTGGTATAGTAATCAAAGGTGATGTTATTATAACAATATGCAATCAGGAAACCCGTATGATGCTTGATTTTGTCAGTCATCAGAAGCGTCGTGGCGAAGGTTTTACTGATGCTGCCGATTTTGTATTCCGTCTATTCCTATCTTCTTCTGTTTGGTATCTTAAATATTTGAAGCAAGTGGGCGCGATAATGGAAAAGGCGAAGCGCAACCTTGATAAGCAGATTGACAATAAGGATCTTGTGGGGCTTTCGCGTCTTCAGGACAGTCTCACGTATTTTGCAACATCCATAAGAGGTAATGAGACGCTCCTCTCTAAGCTTAAGTTCCGTCTTCCTGTAGACGAACTTGATGCAGAACTCATTGAAGATGTTAATATTGAGATGAACCAGGCGCGTGAAACTACGGCTATTTATATTAACATTCTCAATTCAATGATGGATACGTATGCCAATATCATCAATAACAACATGAATAAGGTCATGCGTCTCCTCACATCCCTTAACATGATTATTATGTTCCCTACACTCATTGCGAGTCTTTTCGGCATGAACCTTGTCAATGGCATGGAAGGTGTTTGGTGGGGATTCCCGCTTGTCGTAATAATATCGATAGTTGCTACGGTTTGCGGATTGTTCTATTTCCGTTACAAGCGGTGGATGTAGGTGTATGTTGTTTTATTTCTCAGGAACAGGTAATTCAGCATGGGTTGCACAATGTGTTGCTCAGGGGATAGGCGAAGACAGAGTGTGCTCTATTCCTACAAAAACGTATACGTTTGAACTTTCTCAAAATGAACCTCTTGGTTTTGTCTTTCCGTGTTATGCATGGGGAGTACCTCGTTTTGTGGAAACTTTTATACGGAATCTTCAGATTGAAAATGTTTCGTATATCTATTTTGTAATAACTTGTGGTGATGATACAGGTTATACATCGCGTATTTTTTGTGATTTGATTGAGTCTAAGGGATGGCATTGCTCGCTTGGCTATGCTGTTCAAATGCCTGAGTCTTATGTAAACCTGCCTGGTTTTGATGTGGATTCTGATGAAAAGGTTTTGCGCAAGATAAATGTTGCTAATGAACGTGTAGAGTTAATAATTTTGGATATATTAAAAAGACGAAAGGATTATTTCAATACATTGCCAGGGAGATTTAAGTGGTTTAAGAGTAGTGTCGTACGGCCTTTTTTCAATAAATACTTAATTACTCCTAAACCTTTCAAGGCTAATGTGGATTGTAATTCATGTGGCAAATGTGTTTCTGTATGTCCTTTTAGCAATATTGTTCTTTCTGATCAATCTAAACGTCCGGTATGGAATGATAAATGCGTGCTTTGTATGCGTTGCTATCATGCCTGTCCTCGTCATTCAATTCATTGGGGATGTTTTACTAAGGGCAAAGGGCAATATCTTTTTGCAAAATATTCATCTGCTCGAAAGGGAAAGGCATAAACTCTCGATATATTTTATTAATTTTGCATTGATTAGAGCGTTGTAGTAATGCTCTTTATGCATATTAGATTATGGATGTTGGCAAAATTATAGTTGTGGGCATTGGACCTGGTTCGGAAGCGGATATGACTCCGGCGGTGGCTGATGCTATTAGAAGAAGTGATGTTGTTGTTGGGTATAAACTCTATTTCAAGTATATACAGCATTGTTTGTCTGAGGGTGCGGAATGTGTCGATACTGGCATGAAGCGTGAGCGCGATCGTGCAGAGCAGGCTTTTGAACTTGCCGAGCAGGGCAAGACGGTGTGTGTGATTAGTTCTGGCGATGCGTGCATCTATGGCATGGCTCCGCTGATTTGGGAGATGAGGCGTGAGCGTGGCAGTGATGTGGAGATTGAGGTCTTGCCTGGAATTAGTGCTTTCCAGAAGGCGGCATCGTTGCTTGGAGCCCCTGTAAGTCATGACTTTTGTGTCATTTCGTTGTCTGATTTGATGACTCCGTGGGAACGGATTGAACGTCGCATCAGAGCTGCCGCTGAAGCTGATTTTGTCACCGCCGTGTATAATCCTAAGAGCAAGGAGAGGTATTGGCAATTGCATCGCATGAAGGAGCTGATGATTGAATCGAGAAGTGCCGACACTCCTGTGGGGTATGTGCGTCAGGCCGGACGCGATGGAGAGTCTGTTGTGGTGACGACTCTTGGTGAGCTCGACCCTGAAGAAATAGACATGTTTACGATTGTTATCATTGGCAATTCACAATCTTATTCTTGGCAGGGCAGGATGATAACTCCGCGTGGTTATTATAATAAGCAGAATTATGCTTCTGTAGGTATAGGACAAGGCATAATGATGGAGAGTTTCCGTACTATCGAGTCGGAACTGAGGGATAGGAATATTCCGCTTGACCGCAAGTGGGCGCTTTTGCATGCTATACATACTACGGCCGACTTCGACATGGAAAGTCTGTTAAAGACCGATGAGGGTGCCGTTAGTGGCATTTACGATGTGTTGAGTAGCGGCGCGGTACGCACTATCATTACAGATGTGACGATGGCTGCATCGGGAATCCGCAAGGGGGCTTTGGAGCGTATGGGACTCGAAGTGAAATGCTATCTTAACGATACACGTGTGGCGACAATGGCAAAGGAGGAAGGGGTTACCCGTACTCAAGCCGGCATACGTTTGGCGGTGGAGGAGCATCCCGATGCGCTCTTTGTTTTTGGCAATGCCCCTACGGCTTTGATGGAGTTGTGTTCGCTCATCCGCAAAGGCAAGGCTCATCCGTGTGGCGTCGTCGCTGCACCTGTGGGGTTTGTTCATGTGTGTGAGAGTAAGCACATGCTGAAACCGTTTGCGGATGTTAGGAAAATTATTGTGGAGGGACGTAAAGGAGGTAGCAATCTTGCCGCAACGCTTGTCAATTCCATTCTATGCTATGATGATGCCATGCAATTGAGGCCTGGTCGAGATTTGTAAGAAACGATTATGCCATAGCCTATGTTGTTTACTATAATTGGAATAAGTGACGATAGGGATTTGCATCTGCATCCTGATGTTGCTGACATAATATCTAAAACAAAATTGTTTTCTGGTGGCAAGCGGCATCACGAAATTGTCGCTTCCCTGTTGCCTGTTGGTGCCGAATGGATAGACATAACGGTGCCTATTGAAGATGCTTTTCGTCAGTTTGAGCGCAAACAGGAGGTTGTTGTTGTTGCTTCGGGCGACCCTATCTTTTACGGCATAGCCAATACGATAAAAACCAGATTTCCAGAAGCCCAAATTAAACTATATCCTTATTTCAACTCGTTGCAGACTCTTGCTCATCGTCTTGTTTTGCCGTATCATGACATGCGTTGCGTGTCGCTCACAGGGCGTCCGTGGGACAAATTTGATGAGGCGCTGATTTGTGGTGAAAGACTCATTGGCGTTCTTACCGACAAGGTGAAGACTCCAGCGGCGATAGCTCACCGTATGTTGGAATATGGTTATGATAACTACAAGATGAGCGTGGGCGAATTGTTGGGCAATAGGGATGAGGAGCGTTTTCGCACTTTGTCGCTCGATGAGGCTGAGAAGATGGACTTCGCAATGCCTAATTGCTTGATATTGGAGCGTACAGGTTTGCGTCAACGTCCTTTTGGCATACCAGAGTCGGAATTTGCTCTGCTTGACGGTAGGGCAAAGATGATAACGAAGATGCCTGTGAGATTGTTATCGTTGTCGATGCTTGGTTTTCGTGACAGACATTCGTTTTGGGATGTGGGCTTTTGTACGGGTTCGGTTTCGATTGAGGCAAAACTCCAGTTCCCCCATTTGAATGTAACGGCATTTGAGCGACGGAGCGAGGGTGAGGAACTTATGCGTGTGAATAGCCGCAGATTTGGAGCTCCTGGCATAACAACCGTGATAGGCGATTTTCTTAATCAGGATTTGGAGCGATACCCTCGTCCTGACGCGGTGTTTATCGGTGGACATGGCGGACACCTTGTGGAGATGGTTTTAGAGATACACAAGGTGTTGATGCCAGGTGGGGTGATAGTGTTCAACTCGGTGAGTGAGGAGAGTAGCACGATGTTTGCCGAGGCGGTAGAGAGGGTTGGGATGCGTGTCGTGCAGAGCACTTGCATGACAATAGATTCGTTTAATACAATTAACGTAATGAAAGCAGAATGAAAATAGCGATAATACTTGTTTCGGAGTCGTCTCTTCCTGTTGCAAAGGCTTTGCAACAGGAGTTTCCGGAAAGCAGAATATATGCGAAGCGTGACCTTGACGGATGTGTCAGGGTGGGGCGGTACGAAGATGTTTTGATGCCGTGCTTCAATGCGTCGGCACCGATAGTGTTTATTGGAGCGATGGGCATTTGTGTACGTGCCATTTCTCCGTGGATTTGTGATAAGCATACAGACTCAGCGGTGGTGTGCGTTGATGGTACGGGGCGTTATGCCATACCAGTAGTGTCGGGGCATGTTGGCGGTGCTAATGATTTGGCGCGTCAGGTGGCATCTGTATTGGGTGCTGAGGCAGTGATTACTACACGTAGCGATAACGAATCGCTTTGGCCGCTCGATACTATTGGACGTGAGTTCGAATGGGATACATGTGCGGAAAACATGAACGCTTGCATTGCACATTTCGTTAATCGCAAGCCAACGGCATTGCTCCTCGGTGTGAAGGATAAGGGCACCGAATATTTGGAACGTACGTCTCCTGAGCATGTTGATGTATTTGTTAATTTCGAGGATATTCCGCAGGAAAAATACGGATTGATTATTAATGTGAGTCCATTTGTATACGAAACATCCTTAATGATGATAAACTATCGTCCGAAGGTGCTTCATGTTGGCGTAGGCTGCCGCAAAGGATGCTCGTTGGAAGGTGTTGCAAAGCACGTTTCAGATTTACTCGCACAGGGAGGATTGTCTACCCGTTCCATCGCATCAGTGGGCACGATAGAACTGAAAAGTAATGAGCCGATGATACGTTCGCTTGCCGCTGAATACGGATTGCCTGTTTCGGTGTATGAAGCGAACGAACTCAAGGATGTAGATGTTCCAAATCCTTCTGAGAAGGTTGCTGAGGTGACAGGCGTATCAAGTGTGGCAGAAGCTGTGGCCATAAAGTCAAGCGGCTACGGACCATTGCTAATGGAGAAGAACAAATGTCGCTTAAGCGAAGGCAACGATTTCACTTTTGCCGTAGCAATGGACGCTGACGCTATACGTTGCGGACATATCGAAATTGTAGGTGCTGGTCCTGGCGATCCAGAATTGGTGTCTGTTCGTGGAAAACATTTCTTGCAGAAGGCAGACCTGATTTTGTATGCTGGTAGTCTTGTGCCTCGCGAACTTACCTATTATGCCAAGCAGGGCGCTGTCGTGCGAAGTTCCGCAAGCATGGCGCTTGAAGAGCAATTTGAACTGATGAAAGAGTTCTATGACCGCGGTATGCTTGTTGTTCGCCTTCATACAGGCGACCCGTGCATCTATGGCGCTATCCAGGAGCAGATGGCGTTTTTCGACCGTTATGGGATGCGTTATCACATCACACCTGGTATTTCGTCGTTTCAGGCAGCAGCTGCCGCTCTACGCTCGCAATTCACTATACCCGAAAAGGTGCAGACAATAATATTAACTCGTGGCGAGGGGCGCACTCCGATGCCGGAGAAAGAACAGCTTCACAAGTTGGCTCAGAGTCAAAGCACAATGTGTATATATCTCAGTGCGGGTATTGTAGACCAGGTGCAGGAGGAACTCCTGCAGGCTTATCCGCCTGAAACTCCTGTTGCGGCATGCTACAAACTGACATGGAAGGAGGAACGGATATATCGCGGACAACTGAAGGACTTGGCAAAGATTGTGAAGGAAAACAATCTTACGCTGACCACATTGCTTGTTGTAGGCGAGGCTATAGACAACCGGCAAGGTCTTTCAAAACTCTATTCTCATGAGTTTAAGCATCTGTTTAGAAAATAAGATGTAAACTATTGGGCTATAGTTGGTAACTGTTATATGTTTGCGGATATATGATATTGATTTTAGGTGGGACAACAGAGGGACGCATAGCAGCTGAGGTTGTGGATGAGGCAGGCAAACCTTTCTTCTATTCGACTTGTGGAAAAGAGCAGAAACTATCCACAAGTAATGGTGTGAGGATTACAGGCGGACTTGATTTGTACCAAATGACAGAGTTCAGCAAGGCGAATAATGTTCGTCTCCTTGTCGACGCTGCCCATCCCTTTGCCGAGTCCTTGCATCTTACGGTGACAAGTGCCGCAAACAAGCTCAATATCCCCGTCGTAAGGTTTGAAAGGGTCTATCCCGAACGCTCGTCAGATATTGTTTGGTGCGATAGCTTTGCTGATGCCTGCTTGAAAATGGAGCAGGAAGGCGTGCGCCGGTTATTGGCATTGTCGGGTGTGAAGACCATCTCCAAACTCAGACCTTTTTGGGAAAATCATGACTGTCTGTTTCGGGTACTTAATAGGACGGAGTCGGTAGAGATGGCTTGCGCACAAGGATTTCCGGAAGAAAACTTGCTGTATTATCAAAACAATGACGATGATGAGGAGGTCATTCTCAATAGTACCGCCGATGCAATCCTTACGAAAGAGAGCGGGTTGAGCGGTGGTTTTCTGGAGAAGGTTGATGCAGCAAGGCGGTTGGGCGTAAAGGTGTATGCCGTGAAACGTCCTGTGTTGCCACATGCAAATTCTCAAACCAAATGTAACGGTCCGCATGGTTTGCGTCGCCAAATAGAATTGCTGCTTCCTGGCTATTTTCAATTGCGCACAGGATTTACAACAGGTTCGTGTGCTACGGCTGCTTCAAAGGCGGCTTTGATTGCGTTGTCGGAACAGAGGGAGGTGAAAGAGGTTGACTTCTCTCTTCCAGACGGAGAAACAATGTCAATGTCGGTTCATTCTTGCTCGTGGACTGATGAGTGGGCGAGAGCATCAGTCGTGAAGGACGCTGGCGATGACCCTGACGTTACGGATGGACTTGTAGTGGAGTCGTTGGTCAGTTTTGCAGATCACTCGGGCATACGTTTCCTTCAAGGAGAAGGAGTGGGGCGCATCACTTTGCCTGGTTTGGGGGTTGATGTAGGCGAACCAGCCATAAATCCAGTGCCTCGAAGCATGATTGTGTCGGAATTGCGTAAGATAAGCCAACGGGGTTTTGATGTTACCTTGTCGGTTCCGCGCGGTAGGGAGGTGGCGCTTCGTACGTTTAACGCCAAGGTCGGAGTTGTGGACGGCATATCTATATTGGGCACTTCAGGGATTGTCAGACCGTTTTCCGCCGAGGCCTATCTGGAGTCTGTCGCTCGTGAGATCGATGTGTGCAAGGCTGTTGGCTCGGATGTTCTTGTTCTTAATTCCGGTGCTAAGAGCGAGTCAGCGTTGAGGAATGTGAGTGTGGGGGTGTGCCCCCAGTCGTTTGTACACTATGGTAACTTCGTGGGCGACGCTCTTGCGTTGGCTCATGCAAAGGGTATTTCGGAGGTTAGGCTTGGTTTGATGATAGGCAAGGCCGTCAAGCTGGCCGAGGGCCATCTGAATACACACAGCCATAGTGTGGTGCTAAACAGATCCTTTCTTGCGAACCTTGCTGAGAGTTTGGGGTGCAGTTCGGATGTGGCGAAGGCTATTGAGTCAATGTCGTTCGCACGTGATTTGTGGAAGGTTCTGCCATTGTCCGATGCCGATAAGTTTTTTCCTGCTCTTCTGCGTTTGTGCTATTCAAATGTCCGGCGTGTTTTCCCTGAAGGCAAACTTGTTGTCATGCTTGTTGATGAAAATGATTCCGTCCCATACAGTTTTGAAGGGTAGTGCGCTTCTTCAGCGGTTTTTGTATCCTTTTCGGGCAAGGAACTCCTTGTCCATGCATTCTGCTTCCTTGCCTCCTTACCTTCCTTTAACTCCCGATTATAATTCCTTGGGGCCAACTCCTATATAGGCAAGGTGCGCCTTGTCTCTACAAATGGGCGAGCGAACCTCGTCCCTATAACCTAACTCCTTGGATAGGTCATTCGCAAGAGATGCCCCTGCAATCTTAAAAACTCATAACCTCGCAATCTCATAACCTTAAGTTTCGTACAGAGTGTGTTCAACTCTCGTACTGGGCGTTCTTTTGACGAAACTTGACAAATGACACTTTTATAGGATGGGTGGCGGGTATGAGAAGTGGAGCTTCAGCCGTGTGAGTTATATTTGCCCTTCAATGAACATGAGTGTCATGAAACCTATAAGCAGTGCGTATGTGGCTTGCTTCTGGTAGCCGTGGGCATGTGTTTCGGGTATCATCTCGTCGCTGACTACATAGAGCATTGCGCCGCCGGCAAAAGCAAGCATTATTGGCAAGAACTTTTCGGATATGGCTCCTGCGGCATATCCTATCCATACTCCAATGACTTCAAGCATGGCAATGGCGAGCGATATGATGAGTGTGCGCATTTTGCTTACGCCTGCAAGAAGCAGAGGGGATATTATGACCATGCCTTCGGGTATGTTTTGCAGGGCTATGCCGAATGTCACCGTCCATGCGTCGGATATGTCTTCTGCGTTGAATCCCACGCCGGCAGCAATGCCTTCGGGGAGTTTGTGAAGCGCTATGGCCATGACAAACAGCATGATGCGGCTTATTGACGAGTTGTTGGCGTGCGTTTCGGGGTCGAGGCCTGTGATGTGATGCATGTGGGGTGTGACGAAGTCGAGCAGATTGAGAAACATTGCTCCGATGATTACCCCGATGCCGACCAGCCACCATCCGTTGTTTCCTACCTGTTCAGAGGCGGGGACGATGAGTCCGAGAATGGATGCGGCAAGCATAACTCCAGCGCAGAACCCCATCACGGTGTCATTCCACTTGTGAGGCAGTTCTTTTATGCCAAATCCTAATAGTGAACCAATAAGTGTTGCGCCACATAGTCCTGCGGCACTTAGCCATACCTGTGTCATGAAAGTGTATTCGTTTTTGATTGTAGTGGTTTTATTGAAGTTCAAAGTTAAATGTTTTTTCGTATAGCGCAAATGAGTTTTTCGAATATTCTGAAAAATCAGAATGCACTGAGTTCGGGTTGAGTTCGGTAGCTTCTCGCTTTGACCTCGGTGGTGGTGCCAGGCGAGGGCGGTGAAGATTTGTTGCTTCCGCGGTGGAGGCGTATCACGACTGCGGTGGGGATGTGCGGATTTGCGTTGTTTCTTTTGGCATTCTGAATATCTTCTTGGAAATTCTGTGGGAATAATGCTTAGAAATTAAGAAATAATGTGTAAATTTGTAACGAATATTTGCTTCTTTTTAAAAAGATTGGATTCTATTGATTTTTATTATAAACATTTAATATGGATAATTTGATTCTGGAGGCTCTTCAACTCCTTGCGGTTGGAATGATTACAGTGTTTCTGATTCTGATGATTGTGATATATCTCGGAAAGGGGCTAATCCTTTTGGTTAACAAATTTGCGCCTGAAGAAGTTGTAGTTTCTAAGGTTGCGTCACACGCTAAGCCGGCTGTTGATGCTACTACGAAAGCTGTAATTGATGCTGCCGTAAGTCAGTTGACGAATGGTAAAGGTGTTGTTGCAAAGATTGAGAAAATTTGATTTGTGCAACCAGTGATTGTTGATTTTAATTTTAACGAATAAACATTATGAATATTATATGAAAGAAGTTAAATTCAGTTTGGTCTTCCGCGATATGTGGCAGAGTGCAGGAAAGTATCAACCTCGTGTTGACCAGTTGGTAAAAGTTGCTCCTGCAATTATTAAGATGGGATGTTTCGACCGTGTGGAAACTAACGGTGGCGGTTTTGAACAGGTGAATCTTTTATATGGAGAAAATCCAAACAAGTCAGTTCGTGCATGGACAAAACCATTTCATGAGGCAGGAATACAGACGCATATGCTCGACCGCGCTCTAAATGCGCTTCGCATGAGTCCGTGTCCAAAAGACCTTCGCCAGTTGTTCTATAAAGTTAAGAAGGCGCAGGGTACGGACATTACACGAATATTTTGCGGACTTAATGATGAGCGTAACGTTATTCCTTCAATTAAATATGCCAAGGATGCTGGCATGATTGCACAAGCTGCGCTTTGCATTACTCATTCGCCAATACATACAGTGGAATATTACGTAAATCTGGCAAAGAAATTCATTGAAGCTGGTGCTGATGAAATATGTCTGAAGGATATGGCTGGTATTGGCCGTCCTGAATCACTTGGTAAGATTACCGCAGGCATCAAGGCGATAAAGAAGGATATTATCATACAATACCATTCACATGCAGGTCCAGGTTTCAATATGGCTTCAATTCTTGAAGTATGTAAGAATGGTTGTGACTATGTTGATACGGCAGTTGCTCCTCTCGCGTGGGGTACTGGCCATGCAGACATTATAGCGGTTCAGGAAATGTTGAAGGATGCAGGTTTCAAGGTTAAGGAAATCAATATGGAAGCATATATGGAAGTCCGCACCCAGGTTCAGGAAATGATGGACGACTTCCTCGGATATTATATTCCTGCACTCAACCATTTGAACAACTCATTGCTTATTAAGCCAGGTCTTCCTGGAGGCATGATGGGATCGCTCATGACTGACCTTGAGGACAATCTTAAGTCACTTAACAAATGGAAGGTGAAGAACGGTCAGCCAGAACTCACGACAGATCAACTTCTTGTTAAGCTTTTTGATGAGGTTGCTTATGTGTGGCCAAAGGTAGGTTATCCTACACTTGTGACCCCATTCTCTCAGTACGTAAAAAATCTAGCTCTCATGAATGTGATTCAGATGGAGAAAGGCAAAGAGCGTTGGTCTATGATCGCGGACAATATTTGGGATATGATTCTTGGTAAGAGTGGCAAATTGCCAGGTGAAGTAGATCCTGAAATCGTTGCAATGGCAGAGGCTCAGGGACGTAAATTTGAGACGGAGGACCCACAGACATATTATCCAGACGACTTGGAAGACTACAAGAAGAAGATGCAGGAGAAAGGATGGGAACTTGGTGAAGATGACGAGGAACTGTTCGAATATTCAATGCACCCATCTCAGTATGAGGCATACAAGAGTGGAAAAGCGAAGGCTGATTTTGAAGCAGACTTGGCTGCTCGCAAGGCTGAGAAAAATGCACCTAAGGGGGATGCAGAGTTGCCAAAGAGCATTACGGTTAATGTTGGCGGACAGAACTATAAGGTGGAAATAGCTTACGGTAACGATGTGCCAGCTGTACAAGCATCGACAGGGGCTGCTCCTGTAGCGATGGGTGAGGGCGAAGATGTATTGGCTCCACTCGAGGGGAAGTTCTTCCTTGTGAAAGATAATTCAGAAAAACCAAGGAAAGTTGGCGATGCTGTCAAGGCTGGTGAAGTGATGGGTTATATTGAGGCTATGAAGACTTATAATGCAATTCGAGCAGATAAAGATGGCGTCATAACTGCAATACTTGTAAGCAACGGTGATTCAGTAGAAGAAGATGATGTAATAATGAAACTTGGATAATCGCATGGGAGAAATATTTAATAACTTATACGAGATGACGGCAATCAGCAATCTTATTGCTGATCCGTCATACCTCATAATGTATGCGATAGCTTTTGTGCTGTTGTATTTAGGAATAGTTAAGCACTACGAACCGCTATTGCTCATTCCTATAGCCTTCGGTGTGCTTATAGCAAACTTCCCTGGCGGAGAAATGGGAGTGCTTCAAGCGACAGAAACAGGTGAAATAATAAAGGATGGAAAGGTCTATAATATATGGGAAATGTCATTGCCTGCCATTGCTCATGATTTGGGACTTATGAACTTTCTTTATTATATGCTGATTAAGACAGGTTTTCTTCCTCCTGTGATTTTTATGGGTGTTGGTGCGTTGACGGATTTCGGTCCGATGCTTCGCAACTTGCGACTTTCAATCTTCGGAGCAGCAGCACAGCTTGGAATCTTTACCGTATTGCTTTGTGCGGTGCTTATGGGCTTCACGCTTAAGGAGGCGGCATCTCTTGGAATTATCGGTGGTGCAGACGGACCTACTGCTATCTTTACAACAATCAAGTTGGCTCCTCATCTTCTGGGACCTATCGCTATTGCAGCATATTCATATATGGCGCTTGTGCCTGTAATCATTCCGCTTGTGGTGAAGTTGACTTGCTCAAAGAAGGAGTTGATGATAAACATGAAGGAACAGGACAAGCTCTATCCGAGCAAGAATGAAATAAAGAATATGCGTGTTATTAAAATCATCTTCCCGATAGCGGTTACAACAATAGTTGCTATTTTCGTGCCATCAGCTGTAAGCCTTATAGGTATGCTTATGTTCGGAAACTTGCTTAAGGAAATTGGTTCTGATACAAGCCGTCTTTTCGATACAATCAGTAATAGCATTATGAATACTGCGACTGTTTTCCTTGGGCTTTGCGTTGGTGCTACAATGACATCTGCGGCATTCCTTAACTGGACTACTATCGGTATTATCATCGGTGGATTCCTAGCTTTTGCTCTTTCGATTACAGCTGGAATATTCATGGTTAAATTCGTGAATCTTTTCTCAAAGAAGAAGATCAATCCGCTCATTGGTGCTACAGGACTTTCTGCAGTACCTATGGCAAGTCGTGTTTGCAACGAGATTGCAACAAAGTACGATCCTAAGAACCATGTACTCAATTACTGTATGTCGTCAAATATCTCAGGTGTGATAGGCTCGGCTGTTGCTGCCGGTGTGCTTATATCATTCTTGTCGTAGTGCGATATTGCTAAAAAATAAACAACGAGGTGTTTCATTTAAATGATGCACCTCGTTGTTTATTATATAATTCCGATTAGAGCGTCGCCTTTATTGTTGAATTCCCCGATTTTGACAGGTATTATTTCATTGTCAAGATTTGGTGTGTTAGGGATTTCTATTCTGATATAATTGTCGGTGAACCCATGCATCGGCTTGTTTCTGCCAGACGTGTGCTCAAAAAGTGCTTTTCGTGTTGTTCCAATTGCGGATGTGTAAAAATTGTGAGTTTTAATTTCGGATAGTTTGAGCAGACGTTGGCTGCGTTCATGCTTTACTTCTGGAGCAACCGCATATGGAATTTCTAATGCTTTCGTTCCAGGGCGTTCCGAGTAACTGAATACATGAAGTTGGCTTATGTCTAAACTTTCAATAAATTTGTATGAATTCTCGAAATACTCATCGAGTTCGCCTCTTGTACCAACAATTACATCGACCCCAATAAATGCGTCGGGCATTAGTGATTTGATTTTTTCTATTTTGTGAGCGAAAAGTTCAGTGTCATATTTTCTACGCATTAAGCGTAGCACATCATCGCTGCCGCTTTGTAATGGTATGTGAAAATGCGGCATGAACACTTTTGATTGTGCTACATGATCAATAATTTCGTCCGTAAGTAGATTCGGTTCGATAGAAGATATACGATAGCGTTCAATGCCGTCCACTTTTTCTAATTCACGGATTAAGTCAAAAAAGCTTTCGTTTGTTGAATGGCCGAAATCTCCGATGTTAACACCTGTAATTACAATTTCCTTACCTCCGTTTTCTGCTACTTCACGTGCTTGGTTTACTAATGACTCGATGCTTCCGTTACGGCTTCGCCCACGTGCTATCGGAATTGTGCAATATGTACAATAATAGTTACATCCATCTTGTATTTTAAGAAAATATCGTGTACGGTTGCCACATGAACAAGAGGGAGCAAATGTTTTGATTTCAGATGTCTTGACAGTTATGTAGTTTCTGCTCTTTTCGCTCATGTGTTTCATGATGTGGGTGACAATATCACCTTTCTGTTCTGCGCCTAAAACTAAATCTACTCCAGGGATGTTGAAAACTTGTTGCGGTTTGAGTTGTGCATAGCATCCAGTGACAGCAACAAAAGCTCCAGGGTGTTTCTTTGCTAGCCGACTTATTGCTTGTCTGCATTTGTGGTCGGCTACTTCTGTAACAGAACATGTGTTGATTATACAAATGTCTGCTATTTCGTCTTTACCAACTTTGCGCACCCCGTATTTGGCGAGCTCTTGCTCTATTGTAGATGTTTCTGCAAAGTTGAGTTTGCAACCTAATGAAAAGAATGCCGCTTTTTTATCTTGTAAAATACTTGTATCTATCATATTCTTAATTTGCTGGTGCAAAGATACGTAAAAAACGAATATTGTAGCAGTAAATGCCATTTCGGATTAGTTAAATCGTTTCTTCTTTCGAAACAAATGCGAAGAGAATAATTCGTGATTTGAAAAAAAAGAGTTAACTTTGCAACGCGTTTATAGAGATAACACAATTTTTAGAGAAATATGCCAAGAAAGAGTTTATTTCCTGACTATATTTTTGAATCGAGTTGGGAAGTTTGTAATAAAGTAGGTGGCATTTATACAGTCTTGTCTACAAGGGCTAAGACTTTGCAAGGTAAAAAGGAAGATAAGATTTTTTTCATTGGTCCAGATTTTTGGAATGGGAAAAAAAATCCTTTGTTTAAGGAGAATAAAACGCTACATGCAAAGTGGAGAAAGCACGCCAATGATGTTGACGGTCTTTCTTTGAGGATTGGTCGCTGGAATATACCAGGGGAGCCAATCGCTATTCTCGTTGATTTTAATCCTTTTTTCAAGCAGAAAAATGAAATCTACGGATGGGCATGGGAGAATTACAAGGTAGATTCCTTGCATGCCTATGGTGACTACGATGAAGCGACAATGTTTTCATATGCAGCAGGTAAAGTTGTAGAAAGTTTCTACAAGTTTTATGGGCTGACAAAGAATGATAATGTAGTATATCAGGCGCATGAATGGATGACTGGTTTAGGAGCATTATATGTTAAGTCAAATGTGCCTTCGGTTGCTACAATATTCACTACTCATGCAACAAGTATAGGGCGTTCTATCGCAGGTAATAACAAACCTTTGTACGATTATCTCCATGCATATAATGGAGATCAGATGGCTCTGGAACTTAATATGGAGGCAAAGCACTCCATAGAAAAGCGTACTGCAGAGAATGTTGATTGTTTCACGACTGTTAGCGATATTACCGGAAGGGAATGCGAAGAACTTCTTGATCGTCCAGCAGATGTCATTCTTGTCAATGGCTTTGAAAATGATTTTGTTCCGGCAAAAGGCGAACCTTTTAATGAGGCTCGTAAGACCGCAAGGGCGAAAATGCTCAATGTAGCAAACAAACTTATGGGAACAGATCTTGATGATTCCACTATTATTGTTAGCACAGGTGGCCGTTATGAGTATAAAAATAAGGGTATAGACCTTTTTGTTGATTCTCTCAACAGATTGCGTCATGATGAGCGCTTAGAACGTAATGTTCTTGCATTTATTATGGTGCCTGCATGGATGAAAGAGGCTAGGGCGGACTTGAAAAAGCGCTTGTCTTCGAAAAAAGAGGAAACTGAACCATGTGACAATTCTCGTATAACTCACGAACTTTATAATCAGGATGAAGATAGGGTTCTTAACCAGATGAATTGGCTGGGAATGCACAATGCAAAGGATGACAAGGTTAAGGTTATTTTTGTTCCATGCTATTTGGATGGGAAAGATGGCATATTTAATATGCACTACTATGACCTTCTTATAGGAAACGACCTTTGTGTTTATCCTTCGTATTATGAGCCATGGGGATATACTCCTACTGAAAGTGTGGCATTCCATGTACCTTGTATTACAACTGACCTTGCAGGTTTTGGATTGTGGGCGAACTCGCTCAAGGGACGTGAAAGTGTGATTGCTGATGGCGTTCGTACAATTCATAGATCCGATTATAATTTTGATGAAGTAGCAGATAATATTCGCGAAACAATCATCGAGTTTGCTAATATGGATAATAAGACAGTTATGCAGACACGCAAGAATGCGGCATCTGTTGCTGAGAAAGCTTTGTGGAAGCATTTCATCAAATATTATTATGAAGCATACGATGTGGCATTAAACAATGCTCGTAAACGTATTGGGGAAATATAAATCGAATAACAATTTTTAAATTATAAATTATAATTATGAGAATTAAAGCAAGCAATGCTAATACTCCTAATTGGAGCGATGTTAGCGTTAAAACATCAATTCCAGAAGCACTCAAACCGCTGGACGAAATCGCTCACAATTTGTGGTGGTCATGGAATAATGAGGCAAGAGATCTTTATCGTGAACTTGATCCAGATCTTTGGAAGCAGGTGAACCAGAATCCTGTACTTCTTCTTGCTAGTATGAATTATGAAAAACTTGAGGAACTTGCAAAGGATAAGAAGGTTTTGGATAAGGTTAAGAAACTTTATGCAAATTTCCGTGCCTATATGGACGTAGAACCAGATAAGAATCGTCCGTCTGTTGCATACCTCTGTATGGAGTACGGTCTTAGCCATGTGCTTAAGATATATTCTGGCGGTCTCGGTATTCTCGCAGGCGACTATATTAAGGAGGCTTCTGACAGTAATGTAGATATGTGTGCTGTTGGTTTCCTTTATCGTTATGGATACTTCACTCAGGCTCTTTCTATGGATGGACAGCAGGTTGCGAAGTATGAGGCTCAGAACTTCGGTAATCTTCCTATCGAGCGTGAGTGCGATGCAAATGGAAATCCTATTGTAGTTGATGTTCCTTACAATAATTATACCGTTCACGCTTACGTTTGGCGTGTGAATGTTGGTCGTGTTAAGCTTTATCTTCTCGACACAGACAATGAGATGAACAGCGAGTTTGACCGTTCAATCACTCACTCTCTTTACGGCGGTGACTGGGAAAACCGTATTAAGCAGGAGATCCTTCTGGGTATTGGTGGTGTTCTTACACTTCAGAAACTCGGAATTGAGAAGGAAATCTATCATTGCAACGAAGGTCATGCAGCTCTTTGCAATGTTCAGCGTCTTGTAGATTATGTTAAGAGTGGCATGTCATTCAACGAAGCCCTTGAGGTTGTTCGTACATCATCTCTTTATACTGTTCATACTCCAGTTCCTGCAGGTCATGACTACTTCGATGAAGGTCTATTCGGCAAATATATGGGTAACTACCCTCAGCAGCTCGGAATCACTTGGGATGAGTTTATAGGTATGGGACGTATCAACCCAGAGGATAAGGGTGAGCGTTTCTGTATGTCAACATTTGCTTGTAACACTTCATCATGGGTTAATGGTGTGAGCTGGTTGCACGGCAAAGTTTCTAAGGATATGTTCTCTGGAATTTGGAAAGGCTATTTCCCTGAAGAGCTTGATAATGTGGGTTATGTTACAAATGGTGTACACTTCCCAACATGGAGCGCAACAGAATGGAAGACTCTCTATGGAAAGCACTTTGACAAGTCTTACTATACAGATCAGAGCAATGCTAAACTTTGGGAGTCAATCTACAATGTTGCAGACGAAGAAATCTGGAAGACTCGTATTGAACTCAAGAACAAGCTTATCACATATATTAAGAATGCGTTCCGCGAGGATTGGTTGAAGAACCAGGGTGATCCTTCACGTATTGTGTCAATCCTTGATAAGATTAATCCAAATGCGCTTCTTATCGGTTTTGCACGTCGTTTTGCTACATACAAGCGTGCACACCTTCTTTTCTCAGATCTTGATCGTCTTTCTAAGATTGTTAATAATCCAGAAAGACCAGTTCAGTTCCTTTTTGCTGGTAAGGCTCATCCACATGATGGAGCAGGTCAGGGACTCATCAAGAAGATTTATGAGATCAGCCGTCGTCCAGAATTCCTCGGAAAGATCATCTTCCTTGAGAACTATGACATGAAGCTTGCGCGTCGCCTTGTTACAGGTGTTGATATCTGGATGAATACTCCAACTCGTCCGCTTGAGGCATCTGGTACATCTGGCGAAAAAGCTCTCATGAATGGTGTTGTAAACCTTTCAGTTCTTGACGGATGGTGGCTTGAGGGTTATCGTGAAGGTGCTGGTTGGGCTCTTACAGAAAAGCGTACATACCAGAATCAGGAACAGCAGGATCAACTTGACGCAGCAACTATTTACTCTCTTCTTGAAAATGAAATTCTTCCACTTTACTATGCTCAGAACGAGACGGGCTATAGCGAGGGTTGGATTCGTACTGTGAAGAATTCTATAGCTCAGGTTGCTCCTCACTATACAATGAAGCGTCAGCTTGATGACTATTATGATCGCTACTATTCTAAGCTTGCAGACCGTCGCAAGGTTCTCTTTGCTGATAACTACAAGAAGGCAAAGGATATAGCACTCTGGAAGGAGCAGGTTGCAGAGCGTTGGGACAAGATTAATGTTGTTTCTATCACAAAGGAACAGGATATGCTCAATGGTAATGTTCTGAGCGGTAAGAAGTATAAAGTTTCTTACGTTGTTGATGAACAGGGTCTTGATGATGCTGTAGGTTTGGAAATTGTAACTCTTCGTGTTGATGATGAAGGTAAACAGCATGTTTACAGTGTAGAACCGCTTGACGTTGTTAAGCGTGAAGGAAACCTCTTTACATTTGAGGGTACACATTGCATACCGACATCAGGTAGCTTTAAGGTTGCTTGCCGTATGTATCCAAAGAGCTCAGATCTTCCACATCGTCAGGATTTCTGCTATGTAAAGTGGTTTAACTAATTGTAGAAGTCTATACATTATATGAAAAGAGGATGCTAGCATCCTCTTTTCTGTTTTGTATATGGAACGAATTGCTTATTCTTTTAGTCTTTTGATAGTTATTCATTAATTCCGATATGGCCTATGACTCGTGTGGCTCCAACGTATCTTCGTATGTAATAAGAGGATTTTGCAAAATCGTCGATTACGACGCCCCGATTTGATGCATGAATGAATTTGAATGATCTGTTGGTTTTGTCAACACTTGTCACAACGCCTACATGACCAATATGCCGTGATACTGAACCTCTAAAAAAAACAAGGTCTCCAGGCTTAAGATCTTCTTTGTTGACCTTCATTCCTTGTTGGTATTGAGATGCTGAAGTTCTATTAAGTTCTATTCCTATTTTTCTGAATATGAAACTTGTAAATCCGGAACAGTCAAAAATATTTGGTCCTACTGCCCCTCGTTTATACTTTTTCCCCAAATGAGTCTGTCCTTCATTTAAAACTTCAAAGATAAGGACTGTGTTGCTTTTTGTTTTAGATAGGATTGTACCATCGTCATTTATAATAATTCTAGTCTCAGGATTGGATGTCTGAGTTCTTTTACGTATAATTCTTACAGCGTTCTGTTCTTTGTCTATTTGGGGACCACGATTATTAATTTGTTTGAATGAATGGATTTTTGCGTTGCAGAATGTGCCGTCAGAATAAGTATTTACAGAAATTATTGGTGCGCAACTTGTTTCTTCATTATATTTATTACATGTTGGTGTGCAGAAATTACCAAGTCCATACATTATTAACCGATCCTTGTATAAGTCAAGACTCTGAGGTGTGTCTTCGCCATCTCCATATACTATGTCTGCTCCAGAATCGATACATATTTGAGCGAATTTTTCCGCCAATCTCATGTATGGATGTTTTTTGTCATTGTTTTTAGTGTATATGATATCCTTTTTATTTATGCTAAATGCAATGACCACTATGTCACATAGTGTGTCAAGGTGGTTTGTAGTCTGTGCGATTTTTACAGAATCGTTGATACTTATTGTATAGGTGTTATTGCCAAATGCTGCAAACCCAATCTTTGTTCCGTTGTTTTGTATAATTGTTGATTCGCAGAAAGATCTTATGCCTGCAAACATTATACCATTATTTCTTAGTGCGTCTGTAGTGGAGGCTAACCCTTCGAAACCATATTCACCAATTTTTTTATTGGCGGCACTTATAGCAGTAAATCCATTTAGGGCTAATATGCGTGCATAATCAGAATGTATGCTTATTGCATTCTTATTTACAGGTATTACAGTTTGGTCTTTCTGTTGATTGATGAATATGGTACCAAGTGTTGAAAAAATCGGGACCTTTTTATTAATCGTGTTTTGTATAGCTCCAAATATGTTCGTTGTGTCTGTTACGGTTATATTTTGTGGTGTTTGCCAATGGCCAAAGTTTATGTTTCCGGCGAAGTTTATGTTTATTTGTTTTTGTGCTTTTAGATTGCATGTGAATGCAATTATGAGTATTATGTATAATATTGTGTTTTTCATTGATGATGTGCAAATATGATGACTATACAATAATGTAGAAAATTCAGTTGTTATTACTTGCAAAAATAATGGTTTTTTAAAATAAAATCGGGATTATTCCTGATTAATATGGCACATTTGGCCTGATTCATGGTAGAGTGATATTTGTTGAATCAAAAAAACGAGGCATATGCCTCGTCATTGATAATCTATTTGCAGTAATTGCAATTGCTGTTACATTTCTTGGAATTACAGCAATTCTTTCCGTTATATCGATTCTTTATTTTATTTATTAATGAAATTATTGTGATTATTACTGCAAGTGTTATTATGATATATACTATTGTTGTTTGCATAGTTTGAACTTTTAATTAAATAATAGACCTATTTGATATATTGCTGTTGATGAAATCCATGCAAGTGCTGTTGTGTATACAATTGTGAATAATGCCCATTTCCATTTCCCGGATTCGTTTTTGATGCTGATACATGCAGGTATACATGGCATGTACAGCAAAATGAATATAAGGAATGAGTATGCAGCGAGTGGTGTCATTCCGCTATGTGCGATGATTCTGGAAAGTCTGGCCGTTTCTTCATTTTCATCGTCAAGTGCTTCAGAATCATGATCGGCAGAATATAGTACTCCCATTGTTGAAGCAACAATTTCTTTTGCTCCAACTCCGGTTATAATACTTACACCTTCTTTCCAGTCAAACCCGCATGGACGTATTGCGGGTTCGATGAATTTTCCTATACGTCCAATGTAACTATATTCAATTTGTGATGTATTTGTTTCTTTGTTGGGGTTGATCTGAGGATAGTAGGAGAGTGCCCATATTATTATTGACGCTAATAAAATGGTGGTACCCATTTTGCGCAAATATTGTTCACCCTTATTCCATGTGTGGCGAATTATAGATTTTGCTGATGGCAAACGATATGGAGGTAATTCCATGACAAAAGGACTTGAATCGCCTTTTACTATAAACCTACTGAATACCTTTGCCATTATTATAGACATTATTATGCCAATGATGTACAGACTGAACAATACTAATGCAGAGCTATCAGGGAAGAATGCTCCAATTATAATAATATATACTGGTAATCGTGCAGAACATGACATTAGCGGAACTATGAGCATCGTTATGAGTCTAGATTTGCGATCTTCTATCGTGCGTGTTGCCATTATGGCAGGAATGTTGCATCCAAATCCCATGATCATTGGAATAAATGATTTTCCGTGCAGCCCCATTTTATGCATGATTTTATCCATTATGAATGCAGCTCGTGCCATATAACCTGAATCTTCCATCCAGGAAATGAATGCATAGAGTATAAGTATGTTTGGTAAAAAAACGATGACTCCTCCTACACCGCCGATAATACCGTAGACTAAGAGATCTTTGAGTGGACCGTTGTCCATTTTGTCACTTATTAATTCGCCAATCCATCCCACAGCCGAGTCAATCCAATCCATTGGATATTGTCCGATGTAAAATGTGGTATAGAACATCAGATACATAAGTAGCAGGAATATCGGGAATCCCCATATATTGTTTGTTACTATGGAATCTATTTTTATTGTGAGCAAGCGTCTGTGTATTTTGGCTTTTTGGAAGCACTCTTTTAGTGCGCCTTGGATAAATCCGTATTTTGAGTCAGTCATTACTGATTCGCAATCGTATCCTGCTTCAGTTGCTATTTTTTTCTGACTTTTATCTCTTTGGTTGAAAATTTCAGAGGAGTTTGTCAGTTCTTTTACTACGCATTCAATTTGATTGTCGTTTTCGAGAAGTTTGATAGCAATGAATCGAGCAGAGTAGTTGAAATGAGGTTCGGGGTTCTGTCTGATAAGATCTTCAAGAAGTCTGATATTCTCTTCAATCAATGCTCCGTGATTTATATGTATATGCCTGAAATTACGTTGCTTACCGTTTTCAATTTCAATTATTGTATTGAAGAGGTCTTTTACACCTTTTCCTGTGCGTCCGACAGTTGGTATTACTGGTACTCCAAGAAGCATGCCCAATAGTTCTGTGTCGAGCTTGTTTCCGCTTTTCTGCAATTCATCATACATGTTGAGCGCCATAATCATTGGGACATCCATGTCAATGAGCTGTGTCGTAAGGTAAAGATTACGTTCGAGGTTGGAGGCATCGACAACATTTATAATTATATCAGGTTTTTTGTCAATTACGTATTTTCTTACATATAATTCTTCAGGCGAGTATGCAGAAAGGGAATATGTACCAGGTAAATCTACTATGTGAAATTTATATCCGTTGTGTTCATAGAACCCCTCCTTTGCATCAACGGTCACGCCTGAGTAGTTGCCAACTCTTTCGTGTGCTCCGCTTGCCATATTGAATAATGAGGTTTTCCCTGCATTTGGATTGCCAATAAGTACGATATTTAATTCCTTACCTTTGATATTTGCTAACTGTTGTATGCGTTCTTGCGTGTTTGCAGGAATTCCTTTTTGGTCAGGATAGTTTACGCTCCATGTTGTAGCTTCTGCTTCACTAACTACTTCTATTAGTTCTGCTTCTGCACGTCGTAGACTGACCTCATAATCCATAATTTTATATTTGACAGGGTCGCGAAGTGGTGCGTTAAGTATAACCTTAACATTCTGTCCATTAATGAATCCCATTTCGATGATTCTTTTTCGGAACCCTCCGTGTCCGTATACTCTTGCAATAACACCGCTTTCTCCAGTCTTAAGTTCTGATAATTTCATATAATCTTATTAGTTGAACAGTTTTGTTTGTGTTTGCAAAATTACAATCTTTTAGTTTGCAATACAATACACAATTTTGAGTAAAAATTGTTCTCATTATAATGATGAACGATGATTCATGAATTAAAATACTAAATATTAATGATTGTGTCTTAATTAAAATAGTTATAAATTTGCATAGATTAAATATAAGTAAAAATCTATAACTATATATTATGGAGCAAACTTACAGTTCTTCAGATAAACTTAGTCATGTGATTCATAATGATTATCGTCTTCTTCAAGTAATGGGACGTTTCGGAATTTCATTGGGTTTTGGCGAAAGGACTATAGGTGAGGTTTGTCGTCAATGCAGTATTGATGCAAATGCTTTTTTGGGAGTAATTAATTATATAAAGACCCCATCTGTTAATGCTTCATGCCGACTTGATACTAAAGAAAGTATTAGGTCGCTTCTTGATTATTTGAAGAATACGCACGAGTTTTTTAATAAGTATCAGTTTCCTGCTATACGTCGTTCGCTTATTAATTCTATAGAAATGCAGAACGAAATAGCATTTCTAGTAATAAAATATTATGACCAATATGTAGACGAGGTGCGTATGCATATGGAAAATGAAGATGTTACGACTTTTGCATGGGTAGAGAAACTCTTGGATGACGATTTAAAAGAATTGGATACAGAGCATTTACTAAGTAAACATCATGATTCGATAGAGAAAAAATTGAGTGATTTAAAAAAACTATTTTTGCAGTATTACCCACAAAAGGGGAATAATAATGAACTCAACTCTGTTATACTTGAGCTTTATCGTACGGAAGAGGAGTTAAGAAACCATTGTTTGATAGAAGACAACTTATTTACACCAGCTATTAAGAGGTTTCAGCATAAAATGCGTAGTTGTAGGCATATCGATGTAAAGAGCCAGGCGTTTGTTAATACATGTAATGAAGAACTTTTATCTGAACGTGAAAAGGATATAGTAGTTTGTGTAGCAAAAGGATTGTCAAATAAGGAAATAGCAGATGCTTTATGTTTGTCGATAAATACTGTGACGACACATCGGCGCAATATCGCTCGCAAATTATCTATTCATTCACCTGCTGGAATAACAATTTATGCAATCGTAAATAAATTGGTTAATATTGATGATATTGCAATGTGATGTATAATTGATTATATAAATTATTTGTTTATTTTTGCATTTAAATTTGTTTTTCTAAGGTCTTTTAACAGTAAGCAAATCTGAATTATGTTGATTGTAACATTGATAATTGTGGCAATACTTCTTTTGGGGTGTGTGTTGATCTCCACAGAACATATAAATCGTTTGAATCGTGCTTCGGTCGCTATCTTTTGTGGTGTTGCTGTGTGGGTACTGTATATGGTGCATGGCGGAGATTATTTGCGTCTGATGCATAATCTTGAATATCAGGAGTTTTTGGGCGGTGCTGTATCGACGTTTGATACTGTGAGGGAATTTGTCGGCAATAATGTTATTGTGCGTTATATCTCTGAAGCGTGTGCGGTAATACTTTTTCTTATCGCAACGAATACCATCGTTGAAGTGATGAACAATAATGGAGTATTTGATTCGCTTGTGAAATGGTTGAGAATGAGGAGTAGTAGAAAATTCTTATGGGTTATATCGATACTTACATTCATAATTTCCACTAATTTTGACAATCTGACGACTGTTGTATTGATGTTGACGATATTGAGGCGAATAGTAAGTTCGCACTATCAGCGATCGGTCTATGCCTGCGTCATAATGATATCTGCGACGTTGGGGGGAACTTGTACTGTAATAGGTGATATGACATCGCTAATGCTTTGGGTTAGAGGAGTTGTTTCCGCTTCGGGGTTTTCTGCTGGTTTGTTGCTACCATCATTGACAAGTCTTTGTATTGTTAACTTACTGACGGCTAATTTGTTAATGGGAAAAGTTGAAGTAATTTCTGCACTTAATATGTATCGAGGTGATGATTCTGTGCTGTCTCGCTGGCAGAAGATTATTATACTTGTTGTAGGTGTAGCAGGACTTTGGGCGATTCCAACATTTAAAGCAATGACAAACTTCCCTCCATTCCTTGGTGCATTTTGTGTATTGGCTTGCATCTGGATTATTGAAGGCTTTTTCAATTGGCAACGAAACGGAAGCGTATTTCTTTTTCATAAGGAGTACTTGAAGGATTCGGAGTTTATTAGTATGCGAATAATTCTTTATTTTATAGGTATAACTCTTTCAATAGGGGTTTTGAACGAATGTGGTGCGCTTAACTATTTGGGAACTATACTTAATGAATATGTGCACAATGTATATGTTTATGGAGTAATCAGCGGAATACTATCAATGTTTTTAGATAATGTCCCATGTGTTATGGCAGGAATGAATCTGTTTAAAGTTACTACAGATATTAATTCCAATTTTGCAGTAGATGGCTTATATTGGCAGTTGCTTGCTTATTGTAGTGCTGTTGGAGGAATGACATTGCTATTCGGTTCTTTGGCTGGACATTCGGTGATGCAGATAGACAAATTAAAGTATTCATGGTTCTGTCGTCACATGATTTGGCGAATTGCTGTGTCTTGGGGCGTAGGATTGTTCGTGTTTTGGCTTATTCATTAGTATAGATTGATTTTAGTTAATAATTATGCCGAAGATTAATTGTATAGGAATATTGACATCTGGTGGAGACTCTCCTGGTATGAATGCAGCTATTAGGGCGGTAACTCGTAGTGCTATATGCAACAATATAAAAGTTAAAGCTATATATAGAGGTTTTGACGGACTTGTTAATGGCGAAATTAAGGAGTTTACAACAGAGAGCGTGAGTAATATTATTGCGAAAGGTGGAACAATTCTAAAAAGTGCTCGCTCTAAGGTATTTATGACCCATGACGGTCGTGAACAAGCATATGGTGTAATGTGTAATGAAGGTATTGACGCCTTGGTTGTGATTGGAGGTAATGGTTCGCTTACAGGAGCAAAGATATTTGCTGATGAATTTGATGTACCGTGTATTGGACTGCCTGGGACAATAGATAACGACCTGTTTGGAACAGACCTAACAATTGGTTACGATACAACTCTTAATACGATAATGGAGTGTGTTGATAAGATTCGTGATACGGCAAATTCACACGAAAGAATTTTTTTTGTTGAGGTGATGGGGCGTGATGCCGGATTTCTTGCACAGAATAGCGCTATAGCCAGCGGTGCGGAGGCTGCTATCATTCCAGAGGACAGCACTGACGCTGACCAGTTGGAGCACTTCATCGGTCGTGGAATCCGTAAAAGCAAAAATTCAAGTATTGTAATTGTTAGCGAAAGTCCAAAATGTGGTGCGATGTTCTATGCTGATAGAGTTAAAAAGGAGTATCCACAGTATGATGTGCGGGTGTCAATTCTGGGCCATTTGCAACGTGGTGGTTCACCTTCAGCGCGTGATAGAATTCTGGCGAGTCGTCTTGGAGCTGGAGCTATAGATGCAATACTTGATGGACAACGGAATGTTATGATAGGTATAAGAAATGACAAGGTTATATATGTTCCTTTTACAGATGCCATCAGAAGTGATAAGGAGATGAATAAGCAGTTAATAAAAGTACTTGATCAGTTGTCTATATAAAGAGTTGCGATACGCAAAAATGATAAACTAACAGGGGTAATAACATAAAGATATATAATGATAACAATTTCAAATTTAACAGTTCAATTTGGTAAACGCGTTCTTTATAAAGACGTGAATTTAAAGTTTACTAATGGTAATATTTATGGTATAATAGGTGCCAATGGGGCCGGTAAATCGACTCTCTTGAAAGCGATTTCTGGGGAGCTGGAAACTACAAAAGGTGATATAAACCTTGGTCCGGGGGAGAGAATGTCTGTTTTGAGTCAGGATCACTTCAAATTCGACCATTGCACTGTTATCAATACGGTAATGATGGGCCATAGTGTTCTTTGGGATATTATGCAGGAGAAGGATGCTCTTTATTCTAAGGAGGATTTTACTGATGAAGACGGAATCCGCGCAGCCGAATTGGAAGAAAAATTTGCAGAATTAGATGGTTGGAATGCAGAGAGCGATGCTGCTATTCTACTAAGCGGACTTGGTATCAAGGAACATATGCATCATAAACTTATGAGTGAATTGAGTGGTAAGGAAAAAGTGCGTGTAATGCTTGCACAAGCATTGTACGGTAATCCAGATAACTTGCTTCTTGATGAGCCGACAAACGACCTTGACCTTGATACTGTTATGTGGCTTGAAGAGTATTTGGCTAATGTTGAGCATACTGTTCTTGTTGTGAGTCATGACCGACATTTCTTGGATGCAGTAAGCACGCATACTGTCGATATTGATTTTAACAAGATTAGCATGTTTGCCGGTAACTATAGTTTCTGGTATCAAAGTTCACAGTTAGCTTTGCGTCAGGCTCAAAACCAAAAGGCTAAAGCAGAGGAGAAAAAGCGTGAGCTGGAGGAGTTTATTCGTCGCTTCTCTGCCAATGCAGCAAAAAGCAAACAGACTACTAGTCGCAGAAGATGCTTGAAAAACTAAATGTTGAAGATATTCAACCTTCAAGCCGTAAGTATCCTGGAATTATTTTCCAAATGGAGCGTGAGCCTGGCAACCAAATTCTAGAGGTTGAAGGTCTCAAAGCTGTTGATGAGGACGGTTCTGTTTTATTTGATAATCTTAGTTTTACGATTGAGAAAGGACAAAAAGTTGTATTTCTCAGTCATAATCCGCGTGCTATGACTGCACTATTTGAGATTATCAACGGTAATAGAGTGGCTGATGCAGGAACATTTAAGTGGGGTGTTACTATTACTACAGCATATTTGCCTGTTGACAATACTGATTTTTTCCAAAGTGAAAAGAATCTTGTAGAATGGCTTTCTCAGTTTGGGGAAGGCAACGATGTGTATTTCAAGGCATTTCTTGGCAGAATGTTGTTTTCTGGTGAAGAGGTGCTTAAGAAAGTCAATGTGCTTTCTGGAGGCGAAAAAATGAGATGTATGATTGCCCGAATGCAATTAAAGAACGCCAATTGCCTTATACTTGACACGCCTACAAACCATCTTGATTTGGAATCAATTCAGGCATTTAACAATAACTTGAAATTATATAAAGGTAATGTGCTTTTTGCTAGTCATGACCATGAATTTATCCAGTCTGTAGCTAACCGTATTATTGAGTTAACTCCGCAGGGAAGCATTGATAAACTTATGGAATATGATGAGTATATTGCTTCTGATGCGATTCGTGAATTAAGAGAGAAAATGTATAATTAACATTGTTAATCCATTTAATAATTAATTAGTATGAAGAAAAAATTTTTTTCAGTAGTTTGTTTGATTTCTGCATCACTTGTACTTACAACTTCATGTATTGGTTCTTTCCCTGTTTTTCATAAGATTCATTCATGGAATCAGAATATTAGTGGCAACAAATTCGTGAATGAGTTGGTGTTTGTTTGTCTTCATATTATTCCGGTCTATGAGGTATGTTATTTGGCCGATGGCTTAATTTTTAATTCAATTGAATTTTGGGGTGGTAATAGTCCTATTGCTAAGGTGGGAGAGAAAAAAACATTAAAAGGTCAGAATGGCGATGTTTATACAATCACTACCACCGAAAAGGGATATTCTATTGTTGATGAAACTAAGGAGCAGGCTTTCAATTTGTTTTTTAATGACAAGGATTTATCTTGGAATGCAGAATTTAATGGAGAATCATATAAGTTGGTGACAATGAATGAAGATGGCACTGTTACAATGAACTTACGTGATGGTGAAACTCTTACGGTAAGTCCTGATGCTAACGGAGTTGATATGGCGAAATCGTTTGCAGCCAAATCAAACGTCTTTTTTGATGTTGCAATGAAGTAAATTGCTTATAATAACATTATTGTAATGGCTGTATCAAAATGGTACAGCCATTATATTTTCCATACTCAACAATAGTCATGATTTAAATTATCTTCCTAAAGGATACTCATTTGTGTTTTGTGTATTCTTTGTTTTTCCATGTAGATAAATAGGATGTAGCATTTGATTCATGTTTATAGTCTGATGAATGAGAAGATTATTTGAATTATTCAACAGATATATCTGACTCGTTTGGGTGTAATGGTATTTTAATTATATGAGTAATTGTGTAATGATTGCGGTGCTATTATTTCACGATCGTGGTGATGCAATGTGTTATTTTGTGGGGAATATATAAGGGATGCCTAAGCATCCCTTATTACTGTTATTGAAATCTTGTCAGTTTTGTTATTTTAATAGACTTTAAATCCGATAATTTTACGGACTTCGCTAAGAGTTTTTGCAGCACTTTCACGTGCCTTCTCTGCTCCCATTTTTGCGACACGGTCAAGAAGTTCTTTATTCGCAGAATATTCTATAATGCGCTCGCGTATTGGCGCTACGGTTTTATTTAGGTCTTCTGCAAGTTGTTTTTTCATGTCGCCGTAGCGAAGAGTGCAGTCGTTCCACTTTTCATTGAAAAAGTTATACGTCTCTTTGTCTGAAGCAATTTCCATAAGTGTGAAAAGGTTTTGGATGACTTCAGGCTTTTGACTGTTTGGTTCTTGTGGACCGTTGTCTGTTACGGCACGCATTACTTTTTTGCGGAGTGTTTTCTCGTCATCACAGAGATAAATGCAATTGCCCTCAGATTTCCCCATTTTACCGCTTCCGTCGAGTCCTGGGACTTTTATTGCGTGGTCACTAAGGTAGAAGTTTTGTGGTTCAGGGAAGAATTCAGTTTGATAAATATTGTTAAAACGTCGTGCGCACTTGCGTGCCATTTCCATATTCTGTTCTTGGTCTTTGCCCACAGGGACTTTTATTGCGCGATGTTGAAGAATGTCTGCAGCCATAAGTGTAGGGTATGTGAAAAGTCCAGCATTGACATTGTCTGGCTGTTTACGAGCTTTTTCTTTAAATGTTGTAACCCTACTCAGTTCACCAATGTAAGTGTTCATGTTAAGATATAGGTATAACTCGATTGTTTCAGCAACATCGCTTTGAATGTATATGGTTGCTTTTTCTGGATCAATGCCACATGCAAGATACTCTGCAAGAATTGTTTTAGCGCTAGTTTGTATGTTTTCAGGTTTTGGGTGAGTTGTCAATGAATGCCAGTCTGCAATGAAGTACAGACAGTTGTATTCACTCTGCATCTTTACAAAACTCTGTACTGCGCCAAAATAGTTTCCTAGGTGTAGGTTTCCTGTTGGGCGTATACCGCTCACTACTGTTTCCATATCTTATGTTTCTTTGGTTCTATTTATATTATAATTTATGCAAAGATACATAAATAAATTATACGTTACTTTATATTCTGTCTGATTTTAGTCAAGTATGACTGCATCCTTTTTTCATCTTTAGTATCGATTATTTCAACTAATTCCCTCATTTCTTCTCGTATTTGCTCTACTTGATCTTTTGTGTATGGATTAAAGAGTATTTCACGTAACAAACAATCGTCTTCACTGAGTACTCCTTGAGCAATAGCCATGTGGCGTTTAAAAGTTGTGCCTGGTGCATCTTGGTGTTTCATGACAGCGGCGAATGCGAATGTTGATATGAATGGGATGCTTAGCGAATATGCTACGGTACGGTCGTGCTCCTCAAAAGTGTACTCATGAACTTTAAGTCCTAACTGTGAATATAGATCGCGGAAGAATATTCTGCCCATATAATCACCTTCTGTAATAACTATCGCATTTTCATTTGCTAATTTCCCTAAATTTGCAAATGTAGGTCCAAACATGGGGTGAGAAGATACATATCGAAAACCACAACTTTCATAGTATTCTTTGAAACCTGTTTTTACAGATGATATGTCGCTAAGGATGCAGTCTTGAGGCAAATATGGTATTACTTTATCGAATACGCTCAAAGTATTTTTTAGGCTTACAGCATTTATGACCAATTCAGGTGAAAAAGATTTTATCTCATTTAAATTTGTGAAACGTTGTGTGTTATACATAAAACGAAGTTTCCGCGCATCAATTTCGTACACGGCCACTTCATGGTCAAAACTTAACAAATCAGTAAAGAATGACCCCATTTTTCCTGCTCCTAATAAAAGAATTTTCATATTGTGAAAAATACAGTTTTAAATTTAAATGACAAATTTAGAAAAACTATTTATTCAGCATCTTGTTGGCGATGAAGAAGTACATAAATTACTACAGGTGCACCAATTAATGCCGTTACAGAGTTTACAGGCAGCGCACCTTCAAATCCCGGCAGTCGTGCAATTAGGTTGCAGGCAAGAGCCAGTACACTTCCCATAAGCATTGTTCCGGGAAGGAGTATTCTGTGGTCTGATGTATGAAAAATACCACGGCAGATATGAGGGACAGCCAATCCGAGGAACATAATTGGACCGCAATAAGCCGTTACAATTGCAACTAATATCCCTGCACTGGTAATTACGTATATTCGTATGCGTTTGATGTTGAGACCAAGGTTTTTTGCATATATTTCTCCTAGGAGAAGTATATTTAGAGATTTTGTTTGTAGCATAGATAAAGGTAGGATGATTAACATCATTATTGTAAATAACAATAATTGGCCATTTGAAACTCTTGCAAAACTTCCTAATCCCCAAATAACATATGCGCGTATCTCTTCTTCAACACTAAGGTATTTTAAGACTCCAATGATGGCATTCGCTATGTATCCAATCATAACACCGATGATGAGTAGTGTGACATTACCGCGAACATGTTGGGAAACGAATACAACTAATGCCATAACACAAAGAGAACCGATTATTGCTGATAAGGTTATGGCCATTTCTCCGATGGGGCCAATACTACTTAAGGCTATTCCAGCGAAATTACCTGAAAATAATACGACAAATGCTACTCCTAAACTAGCACCAGAACTAATGCCTAATACTGATGGGCCTGCAATTGGATTACGGAATATGGTCTGCATTTGAAGACCGCTTACTGCCAATCCAGCGCCTGCAAGAAGGGAGGTGAGCGATTGTGGTATACGAGATTTCCATATAATATTTTGCCATATAATGTTATCACATTCTCCTATAAATAAAATATTGCATACTTCTTTTAATGGAATGTTTACGGAACCTATACCAAGATTAAGCAATAGCATTGCAATAAGTGCTACAGTTACCAATAAAAATATTAAAGGAGTTTTATGAAACCTTTTTTGGGAGTGTGGACAAGGCATTTTGTTTACTTTAATAAGGTGTAATATACAGGTGAGTGATTCGGTAATATTTCTGGATGGAATATGTGAATGAAATCAGCCAAAATTAAATCGGGCTCCATGGGCATACTTTCATAAAATGGTGTTTTCCTCATGTTGCAGTATATTATTCCCTTTTCTTTGAATGCCCGGAAGTCTTCATAACGTCCGTCTTCATCAGACAATGCTTCGTATGTGAAAACTCCATCATAGTTGTTAACAATTCTCCAATATTGGGCGTTGGCTGCGCGGCTATAAACAGTTTCGTAATCAAGATTTATACCCCCGCTTTCACAATTGTTGTGTAGAAAATAATAGGCGCCTGCATCATTAAAAAGTTGGGCAAGAAAACTTTTTCCTCCAGGTGCATACCATGCGGAACCCCTTATCTCGCCACTTAGAACCAAAGGCCTGTTTTTTGTTTTGACAACTTTTTCTTTTAAACCATTATATTTTTTTTCCATCTCATCAAAAATTGTGTTGGCTTTTTCTGTTTTTCCAAGAAGTAATCCTGTAAACTTAATCCATTCAGCTTGTGCAAGAGGTGAGCGTTCTTTATAGCCTAAATGTGGAATGAGAGGTATGTTGATTTCTTTTAGCAGTTCGTATCCGCCTCTCTTGAATGGAGATATAAGAATGATGTCAGGATTTATACCTATTATTTTTTCATTATCAAAGTTGCCTTCAATCCCTATTCTAACAGTATGACCGCTTTTAATTTGTTTCTTTATGTCTTTATTAAATAGGTGTCTTGTATTTGTTATACCAACAACCGCATCAGTTTCATTTAATTTAATGAAATTTGAGAGCTGCAGGGAGGTCATGCATATTGTTGAACTTATAGGGTACTCGATACGTACATATTCTTCGGGAATAACTTCATGTTTGCATCCTTTTTTTATTAGGGCAAATTTGTAACATGTGGAGTTTTCTTTATGCGGATCTTGTATTTTTAAAAGGCATAGGTTATTATTTATATAATCTATGCTAAATCCCTCTGCATATCGGACAATTATTTTAGCGGTATCTATGGCGGTTGTCAAATCTGCAGGTCTTAAATCTTGTTGTTTGTTTGAACATCCACACAGAAATAGAAATAAAACAACATATAGTAGAGTGTATTTCTTCATCATTTTACGATTATTATTCATTACGAGTCCTAATCTTGTAGGCTTTCTCTCAATGCGATTTTTCTCTCTTTTGCATTTGTAGACAAACTGTGACGTTTATTTATGTCGCTTTGCAAAATATAGGATTACAGTTGCATGTATGACTCGGGGCTTTCACTTGATTTCATTTCATGTGCAGTAAAAGGCACATACTAATTTGAATGTAAAAATACATATTTTTTGCGTCATCTCAAAAACTATGTAATGTGTAAAATCAACTAATCCGTTTTTTTATCTCTTGAAAAACGTTGTTTGAATTTGGGTTTGTAGTAGGTTACCCCTGTGAACGTGCGCAAATGGCAGTTATAACTTTTCATACTGTTAAATATGGTGAAAATTTAGCATTTAATGATTAACATTCTGTCTCTTTTTCTGTTTTTTTAATAGAAGTTTTATATATTGCAGTGTAATTTAACGTGATTGTCATGAAAAATACCACAATAGTTTTATTGTCATCTGTAATCGGATTGTCTTTTGTGTGCCTGTTGTGGCTTCAACTAAAATATATAGATGAAATTTTTTCTATACGTAGGCAACACTTTGACGAGTCTGTAAATCGTAGTCTGTACAGAACTTCTCATCAGTTAGAAGTTCAAGAAACAATACGGTATTTTGAAACGGGTTATAATGATGGCGGAGTTCAGTTTAGAGCCGATTCGGTTTCTCTAATTTCTGATTCTTTGCCTAATCACGTAAAATCTTTTACAGACCCAAAATCGTTGGATTATGGTTCAGGAACAAATATTTCTGATAAATTCTTCACAAAAAAAAATCATGTTGCTTCGCCTGATGACTCTCGAACTTTACACGATGTTATAAATGAAAGGTATTTATATGAGAAGGCTATAATAGATGAAATAATTTATAGTAGATTGTATACGGCTAGCAACCGTCCTTTGTATCAACGTGTGGATTTTGATTTTCTTGATCAAACTTTAAGGACGGAATTACATAATAATGGAATTGATATACCTTACCATTTTGTTGTAACGACAAGTGGTGGACGTGAGATATATAGATGTTCTGATTATGAAAGTGAGGGGGATGAACATTCTTATGTTGTGCCATTGTTTAGAAATGATCCTGTTTCCCAAATGGGGACACTTAAAATACATTTCCCAGATATGGGGAAATATGTTTTTAACTCTATATGGTATATTGTGCCGTCTTTAATATTTACGTTAATTCTTTTTGTGACTTTTGTTGTTAGTATTGTGTTGCTGTTTAGGCAGAAAAAATTAACAGAATTGAAAAATGATTTCATTAATAATATGACTCATGAATTTAAGACTCCGATATCAACAATTTCGTTAGCAGCTCAGATGTTGGGTGATGAAAATGTGAACAAATCTGCTCAGATGTTTAAGAGACTGTCCTCGACGATAATAGATGAGACAAAACGTTTGCGTTTTCAGGTTGAAAAAGTTCTTCAATTATCAATGTACGATCGCCAAAAGACAATTCTTAAGATGAAGGAAGTAAATATTAATGATTTGATAGCTGGTGTCGTATATACTTTTGCGCTTAAAGTGGAAAAAAATGGAGGAAAGATTATAACAGAGCTGAATGCAGATAAACCTTGTGTCTTTGTTGATGATATGCATTTTACAAACGTTATTTTTAATTTGTTAGATAATGCTGTTAAATATCGCAGAGAGGACTCGCCGCTTGAGCTGAAAATTTCAACATGGAACGAAAATAAAAGTAATAAGTTGTGTATTTCTATTCAAGATAATGGAATTGGAATAAAAAAAGATGATTTAAAAAAAATCTTTGATAGGTTTTTTAGAGTACATACGGGGAATGTGCATGATGTGAAAGGTTTTGGTTTAGGTTTGGCGTATGTAAAAAAAATAATATCAGACCATAAAGCAACTATTACTGTAGAAAGCGAAATCGGGGTGGGAACAAAGTTCGTGATAAAGTTCCCAGTCTCAGAATCAGAATAAAAGTTAGTGATAATAAATGATTTGTTAATATTAAAAAATGACATTATGGACGAAAGATTTGATGACGTTAGTGTTTTGCTTTGCGAAGATGACGAAAATTTAGGTATGTTACTGCGTGAATATTTAGAAGCGAAAGGGTATAAGGCAGAATTATGTGTAGATGGTGAAAAGGGGTACCAAGCTTTTTCGGAAAATTATTTTGACTTGTGTATATTGGATGTGATGATGCCAAAGATGGATGGTTTTACTTTAGCTTCAAAGATTAGGGAAATTAATCCAGATATTCCGTTTATGTTTTTGACTGCAAAAACTTTGAAAGAGGATGTCTTGGAAGGGTTTAAGATAGGTGCTGATGATTATATAACAAAGCCTTTTTCAATGGAAGAAGTTGTGTTTAGAATTGAAGCGATTCTGCGTAGGGTGAAAGGTAAAAAGAATAAGGAGAATGTTGTGTTCCAAATAGGACGTTATACTTTTGATTCTCAAAAACAATTATTGTCAATTGATGGTGAGAGTGTAAAACTGACAACAAAAGAAGCTGAATTGTTAGCATTGTTAGGTGCTAGAGTTAATGAACTACTGCAACGAGATTATGCGTTAAAGACAATTTGGGTGGATGATAATTACTTTAATGCCCGCAGTATGGATGTTTATATAACAAAACTTCGTAAACATTTGAAAAAAGATCCAAATGTGGAAATTCTCAATGTCCATGGTAAGGGGTATAAATTAGTTGTTACTAATATTGAGCAATAATAGCTTTGATCGTACTCAAGAGTCAATAAAAGAGGCATTTTTATAAAAAAAGAAGTGAAGGGGCTGCCTAACAACAAAAGTTGTGCAGTCTCTTTTTTTGTGCAAAAGATAGAGGGTTTAAGCCACCCCAACACCAAACTTTTCCATAGTGAGGGGTATTTGCGAAACTTTTTGCAATGTACTGCTATTTTGAAAAATATCTCATGCCTAAAAATATTTTTTTTATCGGCCATCAATAGTTTTCGTAGCATCTTCGAGTCTTTCCGCGAGGGCGGTCGCATGGGGTCTCGACCGCGGTGGAGATATGTCTCGACCGTGGTGGAGTGATGACACGAGGGCGGTGGTGTTGTGTCGCGACTGCGGTGGATGAAAAGTAAGAAGTAAAAAGTAAAGTTGTAGGGCGAGGTTCGCTCGCCCAATTGTGAGGAGTAAGGTATGAATTGGTGTGGTGTAAAGCGTGACAGCGTGACAAGCGTGACACCGCGTATTTGTATTTTTTTTATTTTTTGTGGATGTCCGTCCTGTAGGGGTGATAGGTGTGTTTTCTGTGGCAAAAGTGGTGGTTTGAGAGCAAAAAGGTGTGAAAAGTGGGTGGTTTTTGCTTGGAAATAGGGTGTTTTTTATGCTATTTAATTAATATTTAATTATTATATTGTATATAATATGTTGATTATTAAATAGTTAGCAAATTATTATTCTTCTGTGGGGATGAAAATAAATTCAAAACAGTGGTGTCACGCTTGTCACGCTGTCACGCTTTCTTGTACAGGAGCATGTGTAGACATTTTGTTTGTATTGCAATGCCGTCAGATGGGGTGGAGACTGTCTAGCAAGTTCGTTTAGTCGGCCTCTTTTGTACTTCTCGCGGCGTATCGAGGAAACTTCTTAGAATAATGAAATCAAACAGTGACAGAAAAAGTATATCCACTACTATAACAATGACAGAATTAAACTGAGACTAAAAGGAAAGAGTCCGGTGTAATACCGAACTCTTTACCAATAAAACGTTTATTAATCTGTCCAACTTTTTGGGGGGCAGAGCACAATTTTGACACCCCGCTCTTTTTATTTGTTTGTTAGTATTCTAATTTTTTATTGAGTACAATGTGTGAAATCAATCCAATAATAATTAACACTAAATTACCGACAGTGTACCAATTGTGGTCAACCAAATCTGCCATAGAAGTTATAATCATTGGGAGGACCAATAAAATTGCGCCTAATATGATTAACGCAATTCCTAAAAATTTCAAATACTTATTCATGTCTTTTATTTTAAAGTTTTATTAAAAACGAGATTTTGATTTACAAATTAAGTGATTTTTGTTTTAAGTGAGAAGTGTTTTTGGAAAAAAAACAAAACAATGGAGTGTTTATGGGGAAAATTGTAGAAGAAATAGAACAATCGTTAAAAAAATAGCTATAATCTATTGCTGTGTGGGGGGAAAAGTGTATCTTTGCAATCGCATTTTGCAAAATAACAATTTATTTATTAATTATTTATGAACCAATACGAAACCGTTTTCATTTTAACTCCCGTTTTGTCTGATGTTCAGATGAAGGAAGCGGCTGACAAATTCAAGGGTCTCCTTGTCAATGCTGGCGCGGAGATTATCAGCGAAGAATGCTGGGGAATGAAGAAATTGGCTTATCCGATTGAGAAGAAATCTACAGGGTTTTATTGTATGATTGAGTACAAGGCTGAGCCTACAGTGATTGCAAACTTTGAGTTGCAGATGCGTCGTGACGAGCGCGTGCTTCGTTATCTCACAGTAAAGAATGAGAAGTATGCTGCAGAGTATGCAGAAAAGCGTAGAAACAACAAAAAGAAGGAGGATTAAAACATGGCAGTACAGCAATCATCAGAAATTCGTTATTTGACTCCACCTACAGTTGACGTCAAGAAGAAAAAGTATTGCCGTTTCAAGAAGAGCGGCATTAAGTATATAGACTATAAGGATCCAGAATTCCTCAAGAAGTTCCTTAACGAGCAAGGGAAGATCCTTCCACGTCGTATTACTGGAACATCTCTTAAATATCAGCGTCGTGTGGCGCAGGCTGTAAAGAGAGCTCGTCACTTGGCTTTGCTTCCATTTGTAACGGACTTGTTGAAATAATAAAAAAGGAGGAATGATATGAAAATTATATTAAAAAAGGATGTTCTTGGCTTAGGTTATAAGGACGAAGTCCTCACTGTTAAGGACGGGTATGGTCGCAACTATCTTCTTCCACAGGGCTATGCGGTTCTCGCTACAGAGAAAGCAGTTAAAGCTCTCAATGAGGAATTGAAGCAGCGTGCTCATAAAATTGCTAAAATTAAGGCAGATGCAGAGGCTTTCGCATCTAAATTTGAAGGTGTGTCTCTTTCTGTTGCAGCAAAGGTTGCAGAAGGAAAAAATATCTATGGTTCTGTAGGTCCTGTTCAGATTGCAACTGCTCTTGCAGAAAAAGGTCTTGAGGTTGACAGCAAGGTTGTTATTCTTAAGGCAGTTAAGGAACTTGGTTCTTATACAGCGACAGTTCAGCTTCATAAGGAGGTTTTTGTTGAAGTTCCTTTTGAGGTTGTTCCTGAAGCAGAAACTGAAGCTTAGTATAATAAGTTTGGTTTTAAAGTATATATTTAAAATGGGTTCGGCATTACCGAGCCCATTTTTGTTGCGTCTATATTGGTGTTGTTGATATTTATTCCAATTACAATCTCTCTTATTTGAAACCTCTTCATCCGCAACGCTTGCGTAGATTTTTACAGCGGTAGTTATTAATGGCATGATGAGCTATTAGGGAGTTTATACGAATCAGTCTGTTTGCATTGTAATATTGTTGCTTCTTGTTATTGATTTGTTGAGTAAAACTGTTAATTGCTTCGGTTTAATTTGTGAAAGATATAAAGATGTTGGGTGCCGATTGTCGAACCTAAATGATAGGTTGATTTGTGTGTGATAAGTTGAAAATGTGTGATTAGGTGATTTTTGTTTTTGGGGGGGGCGGACAGCCATGCAAATAAATATATTTAATTCTGCAAACAAATGTTGAAAGAGTCAAGTTCGTTTGTGAAAAATTAATGTGTTTGTAATTTTCTCATTATCTTTGTAATTGTAATATGTAGTGCGTTCTTTGAGCGTATGCATATAATATGGATTTGTTTTTTACGTTTGTAAGATATATGAGAGGTAAAGTATTGTTTGTGTTTTTGATGTGGGTTATCACGCAAATGTCATTAGCTCAAAAAATATCATTCGAAAAAACAGTTGTAAATGTTGGCGCTACACTTTGGCGTCGTCCTATTACTGCTGTGTATAAATTTACAAATAAAGAGCGTGAGGCACTTGTTGTTGAGGAAGTAGATGCTGGATGTGGGTGTGTAGATGTGAAATGGACAAAGGATGTTCTGAAAAAAGGCGAAAAGGGTGAGATTTTTGTTACGTATGATGCGCAGTTGTTGGGACATTTCGATAGGGCCGTAAATGTATATACTAATGCTGGTGAAACCCCCGTGCGCATTCGCCTGAAAGGTGTTGTTTTGCATAGTATGAATGAAGAGGCAAAGAATTTATTTCCTCATCAGATTGGCGATATTATGTTGAGTTCTAATAATGTTGAATTTCCAGATGTGCATAAAGGTGATAGTGCCATAGTGTCGTTTGAAATACTTAATAATAGTGATGAAGTTTATACTCCACGTTTAATGCATTTGCCTTCATATATTACAGCTGAATGTTTTCCTGCAATGTTAGGGCGGGGAAGACGTGGCGTTATTAGTTTAAAACTAAATACAAATAAAATGTCAAATATAGGTATTAATCAATCAAACATATATTTGGCTCGCTATTCGGGGGATAAAGTTGGAGATGGTAATGAAATCAATGTTACCTCAGTCTTGTTGCCTGAGGTTGTTGATTCTTCTGATAATATACTTAAACCGAAGTTGCATGTCTCTTCGAATGTTATTGATATGGGTAAACTGGGGCGCAAGTCAAAATTAAAGGGGGAGGTGATTTTAAAGAATGAAGGGACTGGGGTGTTAAATATTGAGTATATATCGGTTTATAATCAAGCACTGACCGTTAGCCTGCCTGCTCGTTTGCTGTCTCCTGGTGAATCAATGAAATTGAAGGTTACTCTTCAGGCTAAGTATTTACGACAATATAGCGCTCAACCTCGTGTGTTGATTATTACAAACGATCCTGATTGTCAGAAAGAAACGATTACGGTAAAGTTTGAAAAATAAATATATATGGAACATCCAGAAAATAGTATAGAGTATAAAGGGTTAACTGTTAATCAAGGAGTGGAACAACCTTCAATAGTTAATCCTTACTTGAAGTCCTTTAGGAAAAAACGTACGCGATTATTCTCTGTGAATGAATATGTTGAGGGTATTCTTAAGGGAGATATTTCTATGTTGAGTCAAGCTGTCACTCTTGTTGAAAGTGTATTGCCTGAACATCAAGTTATAGCTCAGGATGTTATAGAGAAATGCCTTCCTTATTCTGGTAATTCTGTTCGCATTGGAATAAGTGGTGTTCCTGGGGCAGGAAAAAGTACATCTATAGACTCTTTTGGCGTACATTTGCTTGAAAACTATGGTGGAAAATTGGCTGTACTGGCCATTGACCCAAGTTCGGAAAAGACCAAAGGTAGTATTTTGGGCGATAAAACGCGAATGGAGAAACTTTCAGTCCATCCTAATTCTTTTATTCGTCCTAGTCCTTCAGCTGGCTCACTTGGAGGCGTTGCACGCAAAACACGTGAAAGTATAATACTTTGTGAAGCAGCAGGATATAATAATATTATAGTGGAAACTGTAGGTGTTGGGCAGAGTGAAACTGCTTGTCATTCTATGGTTGATTATTTCCTACTCATACAGTTGGCTGGTACAGGAGATGAACTTCAGGGGATTAAGCGAGGTATAATGGAGATTGCTGATGGTATTGTTATTAATAAGGCTGATGGTGATAATGTTGAAAAAGCAAATCTTGCAGCCTCGCATTACCGCAATGCGCTTCATCTGTTTCCAATGCCGGAAAGTGGAATTTTACCCCAAGTCCGATGCTATTCAGGCTTTTATGGATTTGGTATAGATGAAGTTTTGAGTATGATCTTTGACTATATTGATAAAGTAAAGGCAAATGGTTTTTTTCAGTATAGGCGCAATGAGCAGTCGAAATATTGGATGTATGAAAGTGTTAATGAGAATCTGCGCAATAATTTCTATTATAATACAACAGTTCAGTCAATGCTGTCAGAAATGTCAGATAAAGTTTTAGGTGGACAAATCACTTCTTTTGTGGCTGCTAAAAAGCTTTTGGATGCATATTATTCAGAGTTAAGGGTCAATAATTCGAAATAAATATAGAAAACATGAAAAAATGTCTTTTCATATTATGCTTCTTTGTTGAAATGTTGCATGTTTTTGCTCAAGAAGGAAGTTGTGGTTATGAATTTCTTAAGATACCTGTATCAACACATTCTGCGGCTTTGGGTGGGGATAATGTGTCCATAATAGAGGATGATGTCACTCTTATTTATACGAATCCTGCGTTGCTTTCAAATATCTCGACTACAGTTCTTAACTTTAATTATATGTCATATATATCTGGGACAAACAAGTTAAGTGCAACTTTCGGAAAATTAAGTGGTGAGCGAGGAGCGTGGGCAGTAGGAGCTCAGGTTCTCAATTATGGTTCGATGGAAGAGACAACAGAAGATTTCATTGAAATTGGAGATTTTTCTGCTAGTGATATTGCTTTGCAGGGAGGTTACAGTTATCTATTCAACAATAGATGGAGTGGTGGAGTTGTAGGAAAGGTTTTATTGTCTAATTATGGCGCTTATTCATCTGTGGCATTGGCTGTTGATCTCGGTTTAAGTTATTATGATGAAGAAAAAGGAGTGTCTATAGGTTTGGTGGCTCAAAATTTGGGTGGACAGATTGATGCTCTTCATGAGAAACGTGAAGATTTACCATTTAATCTTGTTTTGGGATTTAGTAAGGAGCTTAATAACGCACCAATAAGATTGTCTTTCACTCTATCTGATTTAACTCATTGGAGTGAAGACTACTATTATGAAATTACTGGTAAAAAGCAGAATTTTACAAAGCGTTTTTTTAACCATTTATCCATTGGTGCAGATATATTTCCGTCGTCAGCAACCTGGATTGCTGTAGGATATAATTTCCGCCGTGCAAATGAAATGGAAATTTTAGATAGCAGTCATTGGGCAGGTTTCTCGTTTGGTGGCGGCTTGGCGATTAAGAAGTTTAAGATAGGTCTAGCGTATGGGAAATATCATGTGGGTGCGTCTTCTCTTATAGTGAATGCCTCTTATAATTT
>Ga0233374_1000013_pt1 | contig 56524 bp, 31 predicted proteins | sample ElkDunMinimDraft_FD_180688 | JGI IMG/M metagenome (GOLD analysis project Ga0233374, IMG submission 180688) | Fecal eukaryotic communites from dung pellets of Tule Elk in California, USA - Elk Dung E1 | ecosystem: Host-associated > Mammals > Digestive system > Large intestine > Fecal | place...
GAATGTGGCGACCAAGCACGGCTCCATCCTCCACACATTGCCATGTCAACTTCTTGGTTTACAACCATCTGGCCGTCTTCTGTTATGTACTCAAAGTTTACAGGACGGTCCCAGTCCATGTTCCAGTTGCAAGGGGTGGTTTGTCCGTTGCCTGTACGTCCGTTCACACCTTTCACATATATGCCTAGACTGTCATCGTAGAGATTCACAGGGTCGGTTACCACTGATATTACAGGGAAGACGATTTCTCTGTCGCGGAGAATGTAGGAGCGGGTCACAACTTCACTTGGCAGTGTTCCTTCTTTGAACAGCCTGAATCTGAATGTTGTAGTGTTGTCCACTTCAAAAAGCCCTGTCTGGCTTGTGTAACCGTTTGACATTGTCGGAGTGGAACCGTCTACAGTATAGCGCAATGTCGCTCCTGTAGGAATGTTAACACTGACCGTCAAAGGGGTTTCGAATAATTGTGCGTCCTTGTCTACAATCGGAGCATCGAGCCTGCCGACTGCAAAAGTGCTTGTTGAATTTGTTTTGGCTGGTGTTGGCTCTGCTGTCAGTCCCCATGAAGAGCTTCCATCTGTAAGTCGTGCATAGGATGTGCGTGGCACGGCGATGGGGTAGTCTTGGCTTGTGAGCAGCTTTCCTTCATGATCACTGAGATAAATGATGCCGCCATCAAAATCAAGTTTGAAATTCACCTGCGACTGTCTGGCTTCGTAATGATCGAACCAAATGTTTTTGAATCCTTTGGCTGGTACGGAACCATACTCTAATGGAAGTTTGAACATCTTTAGGTTTGAGGCGTCATCGCTTACATACAGTCCGGCCAGGGTTACGGGCTTGTCGGTAGGGTTGTATATCTCAACCCATCCACCGTAGTTGAATGACGGGTCAACGAACATGTCTATGTTTGATGTTTGTATCTCGTTGATAGTCAGGGATGACAGGCCTTCTGTGTTGGCTGTGACGTTTACTGTGCATTGGGCTGATTTGGACGGGTCTTTTGTGGACTGGGCTGTGATGACAGCTGTTCCGACTCCTTGCGCCATGACATTTCCGTTGTTGTCGACCGTAGCAACATCTGTGTTGTCTGAACTCCATGTCAGACCTCGGTATGTCGCATTAGATGGAATGTAGGTCACGTCAAGTTTGGATTTGTCTCCCAAAGAAAGATTTAGTGTATTCTCGGAAAAGGAAATACTTGAAAGGTTAACGATGTCTCCGTAAAATTCAAGTCGGAAATTGTCAAACATGCACCAGTTGTTATTCACCCATACTTCATTTTTCAGACCGAATTTAAGCTGGTTGTTAGTGACGTCAACTTCAATGGTGTTTTCGTAATATCCTTGCTTGAAAAATTCAGCGGCTGAAGCCATGCCGTTAGGGAAGTATATAGGATTTCTCCAATTGCCTGCATTCCAGCAATTGTTAGCGTAATTTGTTGTGGATGATGCGGAGTAGATGCTAGCAATTTTAACTCTTTCGTCATTCGCGTATAGATAACCAGTTATATTCTCTGTGTTATTTTGGTAGTCCTGGTATGCAATGTCATTGGAGTTTGTGCGGAAATAAGCCTGTACGGAAATGCGGTATTTTCCGTTGGGTACAGCTAAAGTCTGGTATATGTCAAATGTGCCTTGCCAAAACTCCATTGCATTGTAGTTGACAGCTTGTGAATGTGCGTCGCTTTTGAAAGTCCACCCTGTTGATGTATTGTTATCGAAACTTGGGTTTTGAATATATTCGCTCGTCAGGTCTGTCCAATTTTGTGCAAACACAGATGCCGATGATAATGCAATGAGCAATGTGGTTAACTTTTTGATTCTCATAAAGTATATGTATATGGTGTTATTCTATTAATAATAAGACTTGACAAAGTCCATGAGGTTTAATGGCGTTTGGAAAAAGGAGGGCATCCTTATTGGAAAGTTGCGTGCGGACTTATCGTCTTGCATTGCAAATCCGTCTCGGTATTTGTCCGCTCTTTATCTTCCCAACTATTGTTAATTCGTACTTCTGCGGTCGAAAAATCATCTCATCGAACTGCAAATTTACTAAACCTTCGGTAAAAAGTATAAATAAAACTTATATTTGTAAGAATAAAACTAATATTTATATAAATAAAACTATTATTTGTACAAATATTACTTTTATTTATAGTTTTCAGCGAAAGGTCTGTAAGTTTCGAGCGCAGTGATGTATAGTTTCAGGTGTGGTTGTATGAATTTAGCTGATATTTTCAGTCTTATTAATACCGCAGGTTACACTCATCAACGACAGAGGGCAGACTCGCGGTCTGCCCTCTGCTATTGGTCTAAACTATTGACGATAAATGTAATCGTTCCCATTTCTATTTTACCAGAACCTTATGACCGTCTATGATGTACAGCCCTTTGCTAATTCCTTCCAGTGATTTGGAGTTCTGGCGAATCAGACGTCCGCTGAGGTCGTAGATGCCTTGGCGCACTTGCTGACGTCCAGTCTGGAGAATGTCTGTGATAGAATTGGGTTGTTCTGTTCCGTAATAGGTTAGTCGGAAATTGTCGAAGATGGCCCAATCGTTAGTTGATTCTGCATCTTTTCTGACGCCCAGGCGGAGTGTTCCGTCGGTGACATGTACCCAGATGGTGTGCTCGTATAGTCCCATGTCAAAGGCTGTGGCAGCTGCAGCCATGTTTTGTGGTACGTAGCCTTTGTAGGTGCTGAAGGATTGGCCTTGGGCGAAGGCGAGTTCCTGTGCGCCTTCCATGATGGAAAGGAGTGGCGTTTCCGATTCGTTGGCATAGAGTGTGGCATTGAGCGCTTCTGTGCCGTTCTTATGGTTCTCGGCTGCAAGGGTGGCGTCGTTTACCTCTCCTCCTCCCATGCGGTAAAAGCCTTGTGCGTTGAGTCTGTAATATCCGTTAGGAATGTCTGCGAGGGTTTGGGCTACGTCGAATGTCGTTGTGTTCCATTTCTCAAGACAGTTGTTGCCGCCATCTGTATTGTTGTATCCTCCTTCGCTCGGCCCGTCGGTCCAGGCTCCGTTTTTCTTGTCACCGCGGATGACTTCGGCTCCTTCAATCAGGAAGGTGGCGTTTAGTGGATTGTCGTTGGTAGCGTCCTTAAGGCTTTCGATTCGCTGGTCCTTGGTGACCATCTGCCATTGTGCGTTGATGTGGGCAGGATCATTGAGTGCGAGGTCGAGGACAGTGGAGTTTCCATCGTATCCGATGAAGTTCTCTTGGTCTAAAGTTATGTTGTAGACTCCTTCGGCTTGCTCTTCGATTATCCATTCAGCCACAGGTGCGTCGGTGTAGCCGTCGCTGCCGAGATAGTGGCGGGCGTCGTCCTGGAACACTTGAGTGTCTAAGCTGTACTTGTTGTTTGGCAGTAGAGTGAGGGCGATGTTCAGTCCGTTGTCGGAGAATGAACCTCTTGTGCCCCAGTTGTTTCCGGCTGTAAGGTATTTTCCCGATCCTACATTCTTTAGGTAGTATGTGCCGTTAGGCAAGTCGATTGATGAAATATAGTTGCATGTCAGTAGCAATGGTGCTTCAGGAGTGCCATAGCAGGCAGCAGGACTGAAACTTACATCTTCTGATGCCGTGAGTGCATATTCCTTGCCAGTTGAGAAGTCGTAAATTTTGAAACCGATACCAGATTCGATAGAGCTGGAGTTGCTGTAGATTCTCATTATTCCGTAACCTTCAGGAACGAAATCAGCATATCCGATACATTCCGTACCAGTGAATGCTCCGACGGCGATGTTGCTGTAGTCGGTCACTTCGGTACCGCTTTCGTCAAGAACCTTCACGTAGGCCGACATATCGTATTGGTACTCGGCAGTGTTGATGCGCCAAGGGATGACATGTTCTGTGATTGTTCCTGAGGAAATGTTTTCGGCCCCCTTTATATTATATGTGTAGGCTTCCTCGCCGAATGTATAGATGTTGATGTTTCCGCCAGTTTGAGTGAAGTCGGAATCAACGCTCAGTCCCATGCACTTCTTCGTTTCGCCAGTTGCGTCAATGTAGTTCCCTCCTAATACTTTGATTTCAGTGTTTCCACCGCTGACATTTACATGTCCTCCGTTTAGGACAGTTGAACCAGATGTATAGCATTTGCCCTTGATGCCTTTTGAACCATTGCCGGTGATGAGCACACGAATGTCTCCGCCTTCGATATTGGTGGTATACCGTGAGCGGATGGCTTCGCTGTCGTAACCGTTGACGGCGATATTAATGTTTCCGCCTCTGATGCTGATGATACTGTCTGCCTTTAGACCGGTCGATTCATTGCCGACGTTTATGCTTAATGTGCCGTTTTCAATACGTATGCATCCGTAATCGTCACTGTCGACACCGTCGCTCCCAACGTTGGCGATATTAACTACGCCACCTTTCATGAGGAAATAATTGTGCTCATTGTTGGCTCGACCTCTTCCGCAATGCAGTCCGTCGCTAACGGCTCCCAAGATGTTGATCGTTCCTGTGGAACTTTTAAGTTCCATGTACTCTTTTGAAGATATGGCGTGTTTGGCGTTACCTGTGACATTTAGTGTTCCTTCGCCTTCAAACTCAGGATGTCCTTTGAAATAGAAGGCGGCCTTTTGCGATCCCATTGCGTCCTTCAGGGTGTTTGTTGTTCCTTTGACTAACTCCACGGCGATGCGTTTGCCGCATTCAATATCGATGGCAGCGCCCCCATGCGCATTTGTCAGACTTACGCCTGCAAGTTCAATCTTGAGTTTGTAGTCTCCATTAATAACAAGTGAACCGTCGTCGGATTTACCTGTGATGCGGTAAGTGTATTCTGTAGCAGTCGTAGTGGAGGTTATGGCAACATTGGCGCCGTTGACTTGAGCAGACACATCTGTGACATCTGCTGGTATATCGACAGTTGCGTTATTTCCATTGAAGTTGACTGTTATGGCGCTTTGTGCATCAGTATTGATAACATGGAGCATCAGTGCAACTGCTATGATTATTATCTTATTCATATATAATGTCATTTGCTAATTTGTGTATACCGTTTGCTTATTTTATGAGCACCTTTATTGATGAACCGTTTTGGAACTTCTTGATGTAGATGCCTTTTGTGTGAGGGGCGGCCTTTCTGCTTACGAGTGTTCCTGTCAGATTGTAGTAGCCTTCAGTTTCGCCATAGACACTATTGCTGTGCATAATTTCTTCAATGTCTGTGGCTTCCCCATTGCCGATGTTGAATGTGAGAGGTTCCTTTTGAGTTCCGTTTATTCCAGAATAGAACGTGAGACTTTCAACTATAGGGAATAATTCATTTGTGGTTTCATCCAGAGCGTAGAATTCAAGCTTTTCTCCGCCTTCGCCGTAGCTTGTCAAGTAGATTCTTCCGTTTACCCATTGTCCTATTCCGCGGCACTCACCATCAGAGTAAGCCATTAAAGTGAACTGGTGAGGTTGTACAGGCGTGCCGTTTAGAACCAGATTGCCGATTACGCCCATAATGTTAGGGTGGGCATATTTGTTGACATTCAGTGGATTGTTGCTATTGTAGGATGATTTAAGGGTTCGTCTTACATTAACAGCCATATTAGGTGTGTTGAAACAGAAAGACTTGGCCTGCTTCGTGTAGAGCATGTATCCCTTGCCTGTTTCAAATGAAGTTAGTGTACCTGTCCACGCACCGTCGCTGAAAGTTGTGAATCCGTCTTGTCCTATCAGTTTGTCACCCTCTTCAGCAACATATCCTGCGAGGGCGGACTTTATGGTCTGGCTGCCGTCGACAGGGTAGCCTATCCAGTTCCATCCTGGTTGCAGATTGATAGTCATGCGGCTGTCGCAGAGCATCTGCTCGCTTGTGAAAGTTTGCGAGTTGCTCATTTGTACCTTATACATGTTACCGGCTTTAAGTTCGTAGAGAGAACCGGACATGCCGGCACTTCCATTGCGGTAAGTTTCATGATTTTGTCCTACGATGCGTGTAGCATAATTTGACAACTCGTCAACTTTAATCGGAGCATGAAGCCTGTGGGAAATCCAGTTCCATCCCTGGTTTAATTGCAAACTGAAGATTTCTGCGAGAATGTCAGAAAGGTTCTCGTCTTCACCGATAATAGAGTCGTTGGTAAGTAGTGTATTAGTGCGTTCTATGGTTGGGCGTCCCATTCTGTAGAATGACTTACCTCCGTCAGGGTATCTTCCTACAGTCTGATCGCCTCTATGTTCGCAGTAAGTCAAACCATCGATGAATGATTTCATTTCAGGGTGAGCGTTGAAGTAACTTGCGTTATTGCTGACAAAGGCGTCGCTGCTGACAGCAATGACCTTTTCCCCATTGTTATTGCCCAACTTGAAGTTAGTGTGGAGTTGGTTGAGAGTGACGTCCTTTCCGCGTCCGTCTGCCCAAACCACGAGGTGGCCGCCTGCAGGGATTATGGTGTTCGTAACGGAATTGTTCTTCTCAATCTGGAACTTCAAAGGCTGTTCGATATCGTCGCTAAGGAACAGACCTGCGACGTCGATGTCGGTGTCTGTGGTGTTGTGAAGTTCAATCCAGTCGCTACGCTTCCATGTTTCGTCTGCAAACACTGTGTTACCAGCACTTACCTCGTTGATCTTGATAGGTGTGGCGATGGCTTCCTTGAGCGCAGAGGCACTTGCTATAGGTTCGTAGACAGCCTCAAGCACGGCTATGCCGTTCTGGAAGTCGTAGCTTGTGAGTGTGGCGAGATCTAACTCCTCCTTTGTGGTGATAGTCTCTCCAGCCTCGTTCTTCCATCCTTTGAAAGTATATCCGCTGAAAGCATTGGCCTTGAGTACGGACGGAGCGAAAAGCGCACCGCTGAATTTGCCGGTAGGAACGTTCTGCCCGTTTATCTGTAGGGCTGCTTTCTCAATGTTGGCACTGAACTTCACCTGATACATATCAGCGTCGCTGAGCTGTGCGTATTGCCAGTTCTTTAGGGCGTTCATCATAGTGTTGCACCTCTTTTGTGTGATTACCGACTTCATATAGTCGGCTGTAGGAGATGTAGACAGACCTTCAAGACTTAGAGCAGGGTTCATCTCTGCAGACATGCGGTCGATGATTTCTGCGCTTCTGGTCTCCTCAAACACACTTCCACCAACGATGCAGAAGGCATCGATGAATTGCTTGCGGAACTTGTCGTTCTCCAGCATGTTGAAGAAAACACCAATAAGAGGACTGCTCCTGAATCCTGACAAACGGGTGAGGGCTGTGCCGTCAAAACGAAGGGCTTGGTCAATGTCTAACATTACGATGTGGAACTTACCGTCGTGCCCCTTGAATGCTTTGCAGTTGTTATTTGGCCAGTCATCACCGCCGAGGAACAGCTGTGCAGCCATGTAGTTGGCAAACTCGTCAATGTCGACGATTTCTCCGATTTGCTCGTATGCCGACTCGTCAGTCGCAGAGTATGAAAGGTCTCTCCACCTGTAGAATGCGTCGCTTGTTCCAGCTTTCACATTAACCCATGAGGTTAATTCCATTTGGTCCATTTCGTCAGTGTCGATGCCGTAATTACCGAGCCCGAAATGCTTGTTGCTTGGTTCGCGCAAGTTTAACATTCCTGTATACTGTCCGTTAATGTAGCAATGTACTGGCTGGTAATCTTGACAGTCGAGATAGAAGCCGCTGGATATGATGATGTTGTGCAGTGCGGCATCTTTGATGCGGCTGAAGATGTCGTTACCGCCGTTGCGTACTTGCAGAACCTTGTGCTTCAGGTAAGGTTTGTTGCCAGAGAAGAACGGGTACTCTATGTAGTTCTCGCCCTCATATTGCTTTTGCGCCTTAAGCTTGAAGTTGTAAGGGTACCATGAGCGGCTCCAGCCGCCGAAGCGTGAAAGGTTCACTTCCTGCTTGTGCTCTGTATTTCCTTCGATGCTCATGAACTCCATGTCGGCAGCTCTGTCCCATTCTCTGTTCCAGTTGCAAGGGAAGTCGATGCCGCTTCCTGCCACTCCGTTAGTGCCGGTCACGAATATTCCCTTGTCGTCACTGTAGAGGTCTTCAGGGTTGGCTGTGACGAAAAGTACAGGTAGGGTGTGGTTTATGTCTGACTGACAATATGTATATGTGACAACTTCGCTAGGAAGCATTCCTTCAGAAAATGCGCGCAGGCGTAACACGGTCGTGCCGTTTAGTTCTGTGAGGTTTTCGATTGGCTGACCGTTGCTTTCTGTTGGCACACTACCGTCTGTAGTAAAATAGATATTTCCTGCTCCGAGCACCTCTACATTGAATCCGCTCATCTGATAGAAACCAGTGCCTGGTGATGCCGTAGGTGCAGTAAGTCTATCTGATTCGATATCGATGATTTCCTTGCTGCCGCTGTTGCTTGCGCCTGGAGTAGGGTAGGCTGTTACTCCCCATTGGCCTGTGCCGTCAGTCATTCGTGCAAATGACGTGCGTGTAGTGGCTTCAGGGTAGGTTTGGCTAAGTAGTATGTTGCCGGAATTGTCGCTTATGTATATTGTGCCGCCGTCCATGTCCATCTTGAAGTTTACGTTGCCGGCGTGACCTTCATTGTGGTCAAACCAAATCACTCCGTATCCTTTTGCAGGAACAACGCCGTTCTCATATCTGAGTCGATGCTTCATTAGATTGTCAGGATCGTCACTGATATACATACCGTCCAAAGTGACTCCGTTGTCTGTCGGGTTGTACAGTTCTATATATCCCCCGTAGTTGTATGACGGATCGACAAACATGTCTATGTTTGACACTTGTATCTCGTTTATGGCAAGGTCGGCTGCGTCGCCGTATCCGTAACTTACGCTTACCGGAATCTCTTTTCTGATGTTTCCTGAATTAGCACCGTTAGCAGTGATGTAGATGAAAGCGTCGCCCGTACCGCATGCTGTCACTTTACCATTCTTGTCTACAGTTATGATGCCGGTGTTGGATGATGTCCATGTGATAGTGGTGTCTGATGCGTTGGTAGGTGAGGCCTGTGCAGACAGTTGGCGTGTTTCGCCATAGTTCATCTGTAGTGCAGAGGCGGTAGTCACGATGTCTTCGGCATAGACGAGGTTCTCTGCACCCAAGTATTCTAATTTGAAGTTGTCCCAGCAGGTCCAGTCGTATTTGTATCCCATGTTCTTCTTTACTCCGAGCTTGAGTTTGCCGTTAACAACCGGCACCAAGATCTCCACAGAATATTCGTCTGCGAGGAATGCTTCCGCTGCGCCTCCGGCCGTACCCGGAATCCAACCGAACTCGGTCTTGAAATCGCCGCTGTGCGTGCTTTCTTCGTGAGCGTGCTCAAAGATAGACGGAAGTCCCTTTTCTATATTGTTTCCGTATAGAGTGGCGAGCAGTTTTTCCCTTCCGTTCTTGTGTGTTATCGTTGCGTAAGGGATGGTGTAGACAGCCCACACGTTGTTGGCTTCACTCTCCTCGTTGTAACTGTATCCGTTGTGCTGTTCGATTTGTACGTCGCCGTATCGGTAGAAACCTTGTGCTTTCAAGCGATACCAGCCGTTAGGGATATTGCTGATGTTCTGGTATATGTCGAAAGTGCGGTTGCTCATGTTGGCGATGTTATTGTCCGCATTTCCACTGATGGACACGCCGCCGGTCCAACCGCTTGCTCCAGTGAAGTCGGCGTTCTTTATCAGGGATGTGGCGTCGACTGGGTTGTCTGCCGTTGCGCTGTCGAAGTCGATATTTGTGTTGGTGTTGCCTTGTGGGTCGTAGTTAGTGTTGTCGCCCAATTCAAGCAGCGTGACAGTGAAGTTATCCCACATAGTCCAGTCGCATCCGTCTTGTTGATCCTTCTTCACACCTATTGTCAGAGTGTGGTTCGTCACGTCTATAGTTACTTCATTGTCTGTGTAAAGCCCTGCATTAAAGGTTGTTGCCGCTTCGTACATGCTGTAGGGCATTCCATAATTGGATGTATATATGCCGAGATTGGAGATGTTGTCTATTTCGCTTGCTATGCTTTGCATCGGATCAGACACTTCTGTTGCTCCTGACTTTGCGTAGAGATTTGCATAGAGTTGCTCCGTGCCGTCAGTATGGGTTTCCAATGCTATGAGATTGGTGTTTTCGCTTGTGTTATTGTATCGGTAGAAACCTTGAAGGTTGACCTTGTACTTGCCGTTAGGTATGTTGTCGAGTATTTGGTATACGTCGAAATTGCTGTTCCATACTTCCGCACAGAAGTTTGCAGAGTATTCAGTGTCCCTTCCGCCAATTGCGAAACTGCTGCCCATCCAGTTTCCTGTTGATGCGTAGCGGTCGTAGTCGGGGTTGGAGACGAGGAACGTGGCGTTGGTAGAATTCCCGTTCAACAGCTCGCTGATGAGTTCGGCCTTGCTGATGAACTCCCATTGTGCTTCCTCTGCTGTGTTGTCGGCAATGGCAATGTCTAATCCTTCTATTCCATCGTATCCCAGGTATCCGTAGTCCGACATGATTGTAAAGTAACCTTTGTCGTTGGTTTTAATGGTCCATGTTGTTGGAGCGGAATCCACATAAATGTTTCCATTGCTGTTTATGCCAAGATGGTTCAATCCGTTGTTGGTGTGTATTGTTGCGAGGTTGAACTGGTCGCCGTTGACGCATTCAGCTGTGATAGGTGTTCCTGTGGTACTTAGAACTGCCTGTGTTCCCCATGATCCTCCGGCAGAAATGAACAGTCCGGTAGCCTTGTTGCGTACGAAGTATTCTCCCTCCTTCAGGAATAGCGCCTTTAATGTTACGTCCTTCCATGCCACCCAGTTAATCTCGGTGACATCCGCGTCGTTGACGTTTATGCCGAAGTCCAGTGTACCCTCACTTCCGACCGTACACGTCACTTCTGCATTGGTTATGGTGTATGCTCCGCTTCCGTATGTGACAATGGCCTTGTTTGCTGTCAAATCCTCTGACTCCACTCCGTTGGCATATAGTTTCACGCCTTTGAACGAGTTTGCCCCAGTGTAGATTTCGCAATAGCAACGCACCCGCATTGAAACCTTGTAGTCTCCGGCAGGCAGACCTTTTATGGTTTTGTGGCGGATTTCAGCATCAGGCAGATAGCAGCGCCCATTGTTCGAGTCCTTGTTCTTCCAATATTCCATGAAAGGAGTGAGCATGTTACTGCCATCCTTCCCTCCACGCGTTGACCATGTGTCGCATTCAAGCAATGTGGGATAAGGGTCTGGATTTAAGCCTGGATGGCTCACTTGGAATCCTTCAACACCTTTGATGTACCAGTAGCCTGCATCGTCACAGGCTGCACCTCCTACAAGCCCTGTGCAGTCAATGCCTTGAGCGTATGTACCCTGTGTATATAGGGACATAAGTGAAAATATTGCAAATAAGACTTTCTTCATGTTCTTTTATTTGATTTTCAGTTTGAACTGTTTTGTTAAGTCATGTTAGAAATCACATGACTTTTAGTTTCACAACCATTGTGGCCCTGTATTCCTTGCCGTCGGTGTGCTTGTATATGATAGCCTGGCGTACTGTGTATGTTTTTCCCCTTGTAAGTCTTCCTGGATATTGTCCTACATAACATCCGTATTTGTCAGGGTAGAACTCAGCGAAGATACGTGCGTTGCTATCGTATCCGCAAATATTTCCTGATGCGTTAAACCAATGGCCGAAACAAGTGCTTGAACTTGTAGATGTTGTCGTGCTGTTGTTAATTGAACCTGTAGCGTTAACGCCTACAAAGCGGATGCTGTTATTTGCTCCGACTTTTACTGATTTCATTTGGGCTGTGCTGAGACCGAGGGCCTGGCTCACTGCGTCCATGTCATATTGCACACGTACAGAAGAGTAGTTGCTTCCGTCGTATGCCAGCTGGGCATTGATTACTACGGTTGTGTCTTTGCGTACATAGTCTTCTGGATATTCAGCATAGGTTCTTGTTGCCCCGTAAGGGTCGGTTCCTTCAAATTTAACGGCGTAAGGCCATTGTTCGTCGTCAGCGTCGTTGTCGTTCCATGAGTGTGTCCAGTAAGTTGTAGGGGCGCCCATTACAACGAACCACATGTGTGTGCAGTTTTCAGGTACGGTGATGCTCACTTCACCTTCTTTGTCGCGTCCCATTTCTCCGTAAGTGCGTGTGCCATCGCTTGAGTAAGCGACTAAACCATAGCGCCAGCCAGCGTATGATGTGTTAATCTTGCGATAGCCTTCGATTCCGGCAAGTCCCTTGAATTGCGCTTTTACGACAGTTCCTGCTTCTGGAACTTTGAGAGGATTGGCGTTGTAACCATAGTTCTGCGGACAATAGGCAGGGTCGACAATCCACCAGGAATTATCGTTGTCGAGATATTTCTCAAGAGTGGCGGCAGGCACTTCCATCAGTCTTTGCTGCTCGCTGCCGATGAGCCCTTGGCCGTATGTCTTCCATGAATCGATGTCCATGCTTGCTATGCGGGCGTATCCTTCATACTGATGGTCTGCAAAAGTTTCTGTTGTGTATCCGAATATGCGCATATAGCCCTGTATCGGATCTTCCGGCCTTTTGGTCTCGCGCCAAACGCGTCCGATAGTGTTGAGTCCGTGTGTCTGGCACCACCAATCCTGATAGTAGCAGTTGTTATAGCGTGCTCCTTCGTGAAGGATGTTCAGGTGGTGCATGTTCTGGTTGTTGCCCCAGTTGCTGCTGAACTGTGCCGACGGATACATCTTGTGTGCCTGCCAGTTAGCGCAGTCTTCCCACCATTCGTTACCATTGGAATTGCTTCCGAGAACGTAGTTCAGTCCGTAGTTTGTGCCGAGGTCTGCGCTGACGAGATATTGGAACACGTGTCCGATTTCGTGTGCCACGGTTACGTTGTCGCTAGCCGCCCACGGGTTACAATGGAACAAACCAACCTTAGCAGACTTTGATGACTTTGATGTACCGGAGTATTGCCAATAAGTTCCGTCTGTACCGCTTCCGTCGGCTCTCCAGTCAGACTGGTTGACTATGAACATCTCTATCTTCACATCGTCGGTAGTTGATTTACCAGGCACGAGGAATCCCAATTTGTCTACGTATGTGTCCCAGATTTTTTCGGCGTTGTTAAGCAAGGTGTTGGCATTGCATACCGAACTTGACGCACCTCCTGTGATGTTGCCGTTTGCTTGTTTGGTCAGCCCTTTCGCCCAAAATAGGACGAAATGCTCACTTTCAGCGCTACGCTGGAAACAGTACTCAGAGTTTGTGTTCGTGAAGTCATTTCCAGAATAAGTGCTTGGTTTTATCAAGTAACGTTCTAATTCACCGATGTGATACGTTCCGTTAGTCCTGTAATTGTGGGTTCTTCTGACTATTTTGTCTAATGAAGGATAATAGACATAGCGTGTCAATTTGTCTTTGTTGAACTCCACCGAGTCAACATTTTCTAAAGATAATATTTCATTTGCAGTAAAACGGTCGTCAAATTGGAACCATAAAGTGTCTGGTTTCTCTTGAGCAATAGCATTGCCGAAGCTTGCAAACAGCATTGCGGCTGTAAGGATGAAAGTGTTCTTTTTCATGTTAGACCCTCCTTATTTCTTGATTACCTTAAATGAAGATTCACCAACTCGTATTATGTATGCGCCTTTTGGCAGGCGGTTGAGTGCTACGGAAGTCATATCGTCACTCTTCTGAATGTCTGCATCCACCTCTGCACCATTTATGTTGAAGACCTTCACCGACTTTGTCTTGCTTGTTTTCACAATTAAGGTGTTGTTGCTATAATTTGCGAAATCTTTGTTGCCCTTAATGTCCTCAATGGCGTTAGGGTCGTCCTCTTCCGAGATATAGAAGTTCTTGATGCCGCTAATGGTGTATTCATCAGCATCTACTGTTACCTTGCCGTCCACAAAACGCATCATGGGACTGGTCTCGCCTCCGAGCAGGTAATAAACTAATGTTCCGTCTTTAAGAGTTAGTACAAGACTCTTTGCGTTGATGTTTCCTGCAAACATTAAAAGGCAGGCAATGATGGGGAGTAATAATTTTTTCATAATATGATGTTTTAATTAATATGTTTAAGGAACTATTTGTTGTAATTTACAAAGTTAAGAATTTATTCTTATGGCGATTCTTTTTGTTTGCAGAAAATTATATAATCCAAATCAAAAAGGTAACTTTGTATGCAAAATTGAATAGCCATGAACATACCGGAAAGTTTTAAGGAGCAAATGAACTTGTTGTTTGGAGAGGAAGAGTGCGGCGCTTTTGTCGAATCGCTTGACTCTGTTGCTCCTACAAGCATAAGAACTAATCCATTCAAACCTTTTGGCTGTGAGTATGATGGCGAGCGGGTGCCATGGTGCCATTCCGGTCAGTATCTTTCAGAGCGTCCTTCTTTCACTCTGGATCCTTTGTTCCATTCAGGGTCCTATTATGTGCAAGAAGCTTCGTCGATGTTTCTCAATCACATTTTGCATAAATTTGTCGACCGCCCCTCTGCGGTTCTTGATTTATGTGCCGCTCCTGGCGGCAAGTCTACACTCGCTCTTTCGGCCTTGCCTGAAGGTTCGGTTCTTGTTGCCAACGAGATTGTGCGCCAGCGCTCGCAAATATTGGCGGAAAACCTCATCAAATGGGGCGTGCCCAATGCCATAGTCACAAATAATTGCGCAGGCGATTTTCGCAGACTGGGGCAAGTGTTTGATGTTGTCATATGCGATGCGCCTTGTTCTGGCGAAGGTATGTTTCGAAAAGATGCGAATGCCGTATCAGAATGGAGCCCGCAGAATGTCGAAATGTGCCAGCAGCGTCAACGTGAGATAATTGCCGATATATGGCCTTGCTTGAAACCTGGAGGATTGCTTGTGTATAGTACTTGCACTTATAACTTGAAGGAGAATGAGGAAAATGTGCTTTGGACGACAGAACAGTTTGATGCAGAAGTCCTTGACTGTGAAGTGCTGGAAGAGTGGGGCATAACAGGCAATATGCTTGGTGATGCCGCCTTTGCTGCATATCATTTTTTCCCTCACAAGACAAAGGGCGAGGGATTTTTTGCCTGCGTCATGCGCAAGACTGCTGATGATATAGAGGACGCTTGCAGTCGTGCGTCGCGTGACAAGAAGAAAATGAAGGATATGCGCAAAGAACCTCCATTCCCAAAAGACGTTAAGTCGTGGTTGGAAAATCCTCAGCAATTCGTGTTTGTCACATCCGAAGTGGGGTATAATGCGTTTCCGTACATTCATGCCAATCTGCTGCATTCGGCGTTGTCCTCGCTGAAAGTTGTCCATTTTGGAGTACAATTAGCGACCTTTAAAGGTAAGGCCGTGGTGCCTTCACACGTCTTGGCTATGTCCGTGTGTCTTAACAAAAAGTCTTTTCCTATGGCCGAAGTTGACGAGGCTACGGCTTTGTCTTACTTGCGCACGGAGTCGGTGGTGCTGCCGTCTGACACTCCCTTAGGATATGTTATCCTTACCTATAAAGGGATGCCGCTTGGTTTTGTGAAGAATGTCGGTAATAGAGCCAATAATCTATACCCCTCTGAATGGCGCATACGAATGTCGGTAAGGTAATGCTTGTAAATCAACGAGGGCTCGTTGATAATTTTTTGAGCCCTCGTTTGTAAATCAATGAGCCCTCGTTTGTAAATAAACGCTTAAGTTTTTATGTTTAAATACTGCACCGTCCGCAAACGAACGCTTAAGCGTTTACTATTTGTGTTCGTGTTTGCGACAATTAAAATGTGAATAAACCTAAAAAATGGCAGTGCTCCTTAAACATTTTCGTAACTTTGCAGTCGTAATAGGTGTTTGCGAATGTTAAACACCATCTTTTGTAAGGATAATCATAAAATACGGTAAATAATAATGAAGAAGTCATTGATGACAGCAGTTCTTGTTACTATTTCGGCTGTGGTTGTGGCCCAGTCGAAGTTTAATGTTACGGGAACAGTCATAGAAAGAGGTATTCAAGAACCAATCATGTCGGCAACGGTTCAAGTGTTGTCGTTGCCAGACAGTGCGTTTGTAACGGGTGCTGCAACCAGTGTTGACGGTGCCTTTGAAATTAAGGGAGTGAAAAAAGGAAAGTACGCCTTAAAGGTTTCGTACATTGGTTATCAGAGCAGAGTTGTGGCTCTCGACTTGACAAAGCAGAAGGATAAGGATGTTGTGTTGGGTTACGTAACTCTTGAAACTGATGCCGTGATGCTTAAGGAAGCTCAGGTTACCGCTAATGCAGCAAAGGTGCAGGTTACAGGCGATTCCCTGGTGTATAATGCTTCTGCATACAGACTCCCAGAAGGTTCGGCTCTTGAAGAACTCGTTAAGCGTTTGCCTGGAGCTGAAGTGGACAATGACGGAAACGTGAAGATTAACGGTAAGGAAGTTAAAAAGATACTTGTTGACGGTAAGGAGTTCTTCCTTAACGATACGAAGGTGGCAATGAAGAACTTCAATACCGACATCATTGACCGTATCAAATCGTATGAGCGCAAGAGCGACCTTGCACGCGTTACTGGTATTGACGACGGTGAGGAGGAAACGGTGCTCGACCTTTCCATCAAAAAGGGTATGAAGCACGGTTGGATTAACCAAATCAACTTCGGTATTGGTACTGAAAACAGATATGGCGGACGCTTCTCTATCCAGCGTTACAACGACAACAGCCAGTTTACTCTTTATGGTTCGGCCAACAATGTCAGCGACCGAGGTTTTGGTGGTGGCGGTGGCCGTGGATGGGGTCGCGGCGGCAGTGGACTTCGCGCAAGCAAGGAAATTGGATTTAACTTCGGTACTGAGACTGATATATTGGAAACAGGTGGTAGCGCTCGCTACTGGTATAACGGTAGTGATGTTGTTACAGAAACTTCTGCTCAGAACTTCGTTACTCCTACAGGTGCATTTAGTGAGCGCTACAGCGCAAGCAAGTCAAGTAACTTTGGCGTAAATGCAAACTTCCGTTTGGAATGGAAGCCTGATACAATGACAAACCTCATGTTCCGTCCTAACGTAAGCTACTCACGCAATCGTAGTTTCTCAGAAAATCTTTCTGCGACTTTTAATGAAGATCCAAATAAAATTAGTGATGATGTTATAAGTGAAATAGACTCGATACATGGGTTCTTAAGTGGAGACGTTGTTAATGGAGACGAGCAACTTCGACGACTTGTCGATATCGCTGTCAATACCAATGTTAGCCGTTCGCAGAACTATACCGAGAACAAGAATGCTAATGGTACGTTGCAGTTCAATAAGCGCCTGAGTGATAATGGACGCAATATCACGGTGCGTGTTAGTGGAGGTTTGGGCGAGAGCGAAAGCAAGCAACTTTCTGCATCAGAAATTGCTTATGCTACACCTGTTAAAGGCGAAAAATCAGTAAGCAATAACCGCTATTACACTACACCTGCCCGAAATCACAACTATTCAGCCCAGGCTACTTATAGCGAGCCTATTGGCGATAGAATTTATTTGCAGTTGAGCTATCGTTATAACTATAGTTATAGCAAAAATGACCGAACTGCATATATATATGACTCTGATGCGTACAAGGATTTGAGCAAGGCTTTAAGTATGAATCGTTATGATATAAATGCTGTTCTTGACTTTATGTCGGGTCGTAATATGTATGGTCCGAATGGAGATGATCCGTTGAATCTTAAGGCTGACAGTTTGAGCCAATTCTCTGAATATGAAAACTTCAACCATACGATAAACCTTCAGTTCCGTATGGTGCGTGAGAAGTTTAATTTCAATGCAGGTGTTGAGGCTTTGCCACAGCGTACTGTTCTTAATTATAAGTATATGGGAACTCAGTATCCTGAGACAGAACGTAATGTGTTCAATATCACTCCTACGCTCAACTTCCGTTATAATTTTGATAAGACAAGTCAGTTGCGCGTTGTGTATCGTGGATATACAAGTCAGCCTAGCATGACAAACTTGCTTGATATCACAGACGATTCAGATCCATTGAATATTCGTAAGGGTAATCCAGGATTGAAACCTTCGTTTACGAATTTCTTGCGCTTCTTCTTTAATACTTACAATGCTGAGGCTCAGAGAGGCATATTCTCACACCTTAATTTCAATATGACCAACAACAGCGTAGCCAATTTGGTGGAGTATGATGAAATGACAGGTGTGACAACAACTACACCTCAGAATATTGATGGAAATTGGAGCGTGTTCGGTATGTTCGGTTTCAATACAGCACTTGATGAGGGGAAGTTCTTTACTCTTAATTCATTTACGAGCGCGAACTACAATAATAGTGTTGGCTATTATTATGACAGGGCTATATTTGAGTCAGTCAAGTCAAAGACAAAGCAACTAGGTTTGAGCCAGAGACTGGAGTTTGGCTATCGAAACGACTGGTTTGAGGCTTCAATCAACGGAAATGTCAATTACAACCACTCGCGCAATAATGTTGTGGAGAACAACGATCTAGACACTTGGAACTATTCTTACGGAATGGATATGAACGTGCGTTTGCCGTGGGGAACAACCATTGCTACTGATATTTCGCAGAACAGCCGCCGTGGTTATGCTCAGGCAAATATGAATACTGACGAATTGCTTTGGAATGCTCAGATTTCTCAATCGTTCCTGAAGGGCAACGCATTGACGATTTCGCTTGAAGTTAGCGATATCCTCGGTGAGCAGAGCAATATCAGTCGTGTTGTAAATGCGATGTCAAGCAGCGACTCACGCACAAATTCAATTTATCAATACGGAATGTTGCGTTGCATCTATAAGCTTAACATCTTCGGTGGTAAGCTTGGTGGTCAGAGCAACGACGACCGCGGCGGATGGGGCGGCGGTCCAGGCGGAAGACCTGGTGGACCAGGAAGAGGTCCTGGCGGTCCTAGATAGTCCGACTGAGCGTAGCGATTAAGTATAGCGGGTATGGCGTTTTGCCGTATCCGCTTTTTTGCTAACAGCTTGTTTTTCTGCAGAAGTTTGTAAATAATCGTCTAAAGAGATGCGGAGGTTATGATAAAATCTATATATTTGTAAATTCATTTTAAACAAAACGTAAACAAAACGATTTAAAGATATTGTTATGAAGCATTTTTTGAAATACGTGTTGGCCACTGTAGTTGGTCTGGTTGTTGCGGGAATCTTGATGGGAATCTTTTCGATGCTGATGTTTATGGGGATGGCGATGGGAACTTCTGCTCAAAAGGTGGAAGAGAACTCGGTGCTTGTTATGAAACTTGATGGTACGCTCTCAGAACGTGCCGAAGAAAATCCGTTTGACATGTTGATGGGAGGAGCTGGAACATCCGCGCTGAGTTTGGAAAATATGCTTAAGGCTGTTGAACTGGCTAAGGAGAATGAAAATATTAAGGGCCTGTACGTGGAAGCGGGCATGCTTTCTGGGGCTTCTCCTGCAATGTTGCAGGAACTGCGTGATGCAATAGTTGACTTTAAGAAAGACGGCAAGTTCGTTTTGTCATATGGCGATACTTACACTCAGGGCGCTTATTATGTATGTAGTGCTGCTGACTCGGTAGTGGTAAATCCGCAAGGTATGGTTGACTGGCATGGCATGTCGATGCAGACCATGTTCTTTAAGGAGATACTTGATAAACTTGGCGTTAAGGTTCAGGTGTTTAAGGTCGGGACATATAAGTCGGCAGTGGAGCCTTTTATCGGAACAGAGATGAGCGATGCTAACCGTGAGCAGATGGAGGTGTTTACCTCTGAGATATGGGACGAAATGCTGGCAGACGTTAGCGAGTCGCGTAAAATTTCGGTTGAAGAGTTGAATCAAGTGGCAGATACAGTGACGCTGCTTTGTGAAACGTCATTCTATTTGGACGAGAAACTTGTGGATAAGGTGGCTTACTCTGATGAGATTCCTCAGATGATATGTAATATGATGGATGTCGATGACGAGGATGACTACAATACCATTACGGTGAATGAAATGGCTAGCATTGCATCTAACAAGCCAAAGGATGATAGCGGTAATGTCGTTGCGGTTTATTATGCTTATGGCGATATTGTCAACACTCCGTCTTCAGGCATATCTTCTGAAGAAATAGCTTCTTCTGTTGTTATTCGTGACTTGGAGGAGTTGGCGGAGGATGATGACGTGAAAGCGGTTGTGCTTCGAGTTAACTCAGGCGGAGGAAGCGCATATGCTTCGGAGCAGATTTGGCATCAAGTGATGAATATCAAATCGAAGAAGCCGATAGTTGTGTCAATGGGTGGAATGGCTGCGTCAGGCGGTTATTATATCTCCTGTGCTGCTGACTATATATTTGCAGAGCCAACAACTTTGACTGGTTCTATCGGAATCTTTGGTATGATTCCAGAGGTGAGCGAATTGGTTACCGAAAAGATAGGTCTTCATTCAGAAACAGTTAAGACTAACAAGTATGCTGATTTCGGAGATTTGACTCGTCCGATGAATGAAGATGAAAAGGCTGTTATGCAGGCATTGGTGAATAGAGGATATGAACTTTTCACTAAGCGATGTGCTGACGGTCGAGGCATGGATCAGGATAGCATTAAGGCTGTTGCTGAAGGACGTGTGTGGACGGGGCTTCATGCGTTGGAACTTGGACTTGTTGACCAGCTTGGCGGATTAGATGATGCTATAGCTGAAGCAAAGAAGAGGGCTGAGATTGAATCGTGCACAGTGAAACCTTATCCAGGAACTTCTTCGTTTATAGATAAATTGAGCGGAGCGGTAGGAGGCGATTCTTATGCTGATGCTAAGATGAAAGAAATATTAGGAGATTACTATGACACGTTCTCTTATATGAAACGTATGACAACAGAGCGTGGTGTTATGGCTAAATCTCCATACACTTATAGATTTGGACTTTAAGTGAATACTTTGAACTGAAACCTTGTTGATCTTTTTAAACTGAATATTTTGGAAGGCGACCACATAAAGATATGTCATTGGTTAACTCCGCTGTCCTGGTTGTACGGATTGGGAGTTGGCATAAGGAATGCTATGTTTGATTGTGGTATGTTGCCTTCTGAGAAGTTTGATGTGCCAGTAATAAGTGTAGGTAACATTACGGTGGGCGGTTCGGGGAAAACTCCTCATACGGAATATTTGGTTAGGTTGCTTCGCGATAAATATCAAGTTGCGATACTAAGTAGGGGATATAAACGAAAATCGAAAGGTTTTCAGTTTGTAGATGCTGATACTATGGCGGATTTTGTTGGAGATGAACCGTTTCAAATGAAGCGTAAATATCCGGAGGCGCATGTGGCGGTTGATAAGGACCGACGTAATGGTATACGTAACTTGTTGAATCCTAATGTGAAGCCTCCTGTAGAGGTGGTTGTGTTGGATGATGCTTTCCAGCATCGTTATGTAACCCCTGATGTCAATCTCCTTCTGATGGATTATCATAGATTGATTTGCTTTGATAGGCTACTACCTGCAGGGCGTTTGCGAGAACCTGCTTCAAATAAACGCAGGGCGGATATAGTAGTTGTCACAAAGTGCCCTCGTTCGATTACTCCTATGGAACAGCGTGGGATAGAGCGTTCGTTGGCGCTGTTTCCTTGGCAGAAATTGTATTTCACTTATTTCAAGTACGGCAGTCTTTATCCGCTGTTCGATAAGTCGAAAGGAGAATTGACTCTTGAGTCGATAAAGGGAGGTAGTAAAAGTGGTAAAAAGGTTCTGCTGTTGACAGGAATTGCTTCCCCTGAACAGCTGGAATACGATATAGACCAATATGTAGACTTTGAGTCGATGCATTTTGGTGACCATCATAGTTTTACAAGTGAAGACTTACGGAAAATAGAAGAGACTTTTAAAGGGATGGACGGTAATGATAAAATGATTATTACCACAGAAAAAGATGCAGTTCGTTTGCTTGACTGTAATATAGAAGAGAGCGTTGCTAAACATATTTATGTCTTGCCGATTGAAGTTGAATTCATGAATGGTAAGGCTGGTGATTTTAATAAAACAATTATAGACTATGTACGGAAAAATTAAAGAAACGGCTCAGTTCTTAAAAGAAAGAATGACCGCAAAGCCTGAGACGGCTATAATATTGGGCTCTGGTTTAGGACGTCTGACTGAAGAGATTGAGATTGAAAATCAAATATCTTATGCAGATATACCTAATTTCCCAGTTTCGACGGTAGAAGGTCATCAAGGGCGGCTAATTTTCGGTAAACTCGGTGGAAAGGATATCATGGCTATGGAGGGCCGTTTCCATTATTATGAGGGATATTCAATGAAAGAGGTTACTTTTCCAGTAAGAGTCATGTATGAGCTGGGGATTAAGAACCTATTTGTAAGTAATGCTGCTGGTGGAATGAATCCTCAGTTCAGCATAGGTGATTTGATGATTATTGAAGATCAGATAAATGCTTTGCCTGAAAATCCGCTTCGAGGTAAGAATATACCGACAGGTCCTCGTTTTCCAAGTATGCACGAACCGTATTGCAAGGAGTATATATCAATAGTTGAGCAAATTGCATCTGAGAATGGCATTAAGGTGCAGAAAGGTGTATATTTGGCAACTCAGGGACCTACTTATGAAACTCCTGCGGAGTATCGCATGTTCCGTATCTGGGGTGGTGATGCGGTAGGTATGTCTACCGTGCCAGAAGTTATTGTTGCAGTTCATTGCGGCATGAAGGTGTTTGGCATGTCGATTATTACTGACCTGGGAGGTTTTGCGGAGGCTGTAAAGGTTACTCATGAGGAGGTGACGGCTGCGGCTAATGCAGCACAACCGCGTATGACTCTCTTGATGCGCGAGTTGGTTAAACGTATTTGATGTTGACGGACAAAACAATATAGATAAGATGTCGAGGACAGAAATTAACACGCTTGGTGAGTTTGGACTCATCAAGCGTCTTACTGAAAATATAGAGCTTAAAAATGAATCGTCGCTCCGAGGCGTAGGCGATGACTGTGCTGTGCTTGCTTTTGATGGCAAAAAAGAGATTCTTGTGACAACCGACATGCTGATGGAGGGTGTGCATTTCGACTTAACATATATGTCGCTGAAGCATTTAGGCTATAAGTCTGCAATTGTTAATTTTAGCGATGTGTATGCTATGGGAGGGGCTCCTAAGCAGATAACTGTCAGTGTGGCTTTGAGCAAGCGCTTTAGCGTGGAGGATATGGATGATTTTTATGAGGGGTTGCGAATCGCTTGCGATTTGCATGGAGTGGATGTTGTAGGTGGTGACACAACTAGTTCGCTTACAGGTATGGCAATTAGCATTACTTGTATAGGTGAGGTTGCTAAGGGAGAGGCTGTTTACAGAAGTGGAGCAAGGGAAACTGATTTGGTATGTGTTAGTGGTGATTTAGGCGCAGCGTATATGGGTTTTCAACTCTTGGAGAGGGAGAAACGTGTCTATTATCAGCAACTTGAGGAGGCGCAGGCACTGGATGGAGAGGCGCGTGAACGCGCTATGCAAAATATTGCAACGGCCCAACCTGATTTTGTGGGAAAGGAATATTTGCTTGAACGCCAGATGCGTCCAGAGGCTCGTCGCGATGTTGTCGCTAAATTGCGTGAGATGGGCATTAAGCCCACTTCTATGATTGATATTAGTGATGGCCTAAGTAGTGAACTTATGCATATATGCACTCAGAGCAAGTGCGGTTGCCGTATCTATGAGGAACGTCTGCCTATAGATTATCAGACTGCAGTGATGGCTGAGGAACTGAATATGAATGTTAGTACTTGTGCTTTAAATGGTGGTGAGGACTACGAGCTCCTGTTTACGGTCCCTATTTCGGATCATGAAAAAATTGAGAAAATGGAAGGTGTAAAACTTATCGGTCATATAACGAAGCAGGAATTAGGGTGCGCTTTGATTACTCGCGATGGAAATGAGTTTGAGTTGAAGGCGCAAGGATGGGAGTCTAAACTTGATGAATAGTCTGAAACGTTGGCTTTTTCTCGTGTATTGAAGTGCCTGGCGTGTGACTTTGACACTTTTTTTGATAAAGTAGTTAAAAATAATAGCCTTTTGTTTGGAGGGTAAAAAAAAGTTTGTACCTTTGCAACGCTTTTGCGAAAGCGACCTTGCAAATGCGGGTTTTTAAGACATAATTTTATGACGGGGTATAGCGCAGTTGGTAGCGTTCCTGGTTTGGGACCAGGCGGTCGCGTGTTCGAGTCACGCTGCCCCGACATAGAGTTTTAAGAAGTCCTGCTTAAAGCTTTTCGGGGTATAGCGCAGTTGGTAGCGTTCCTGGTTTGGGACCAGGCGGTCGCGTGTTCGAGTCACGCTGCCCCGACATGAGGGCGTTTAGCTCAGCTGGTTCAGAGCATCTGCCTTACAAGCAGAGGGTCGGCGGTTCGAATCCGTCAACGCCCACACAATTAAAGGAAGACGATTGTACGGATGTGCAGTCGTCTTTTTGTTTTTATGAAATATTATAGGTGATTATGGCGAATAATAACGATTGGAAGAGCCGTTTAGGTATGGTTTATTCTACTAATCCAGATTTTGTGTTTGATGACATGGAGACTGATGAGGCGGAAACGTTGCCGGTGTCTAAACAGAAACTGCGTGTGAGCATAGAGAGGAAAGGACGTGGTGGCAAGACTGTTACTTTGGTTAAGGGCTTTATTGGTAAGGATGATGACTTAAAGGCGCTGGCGAAGACTCTGAAGACGAAATGTGGGGTAGGGGGTGCTGTTAAAGATGACGAAGTTGTCATTCAGGGTGATTTGTGCGATAAAGTGATAGGTCTGCTCAAGACTTTAGGATATTTGGACGTGAAATAGTGTAGCCTGTTTGTTATTGGCGGGTAGCCTGCCCCGTAATCTTGTTGCCTGTGCCGAATTTTTGTTTTGTATTGGTGCGTTTGTCGAAGGGTAAAATGTTTGCGATGGGGATGTCTGAGCTTACAGCAGAGGCGCTGGGCGTATTGATGTGTCTGATGCTTGTTTTTTGACGTTTTTGATAGTTTTTGCAGATTTACAAAATTTGTAAAATTGCAGATTGTTCCGTTTAAAAAACGTATATTTGCATTTTAATACGATGAATATATTCTCTGTTAAGAATTATAGAATATTTATATGGGTAAGATTATTGCTTTGGCTAACCAGAAAGGTGGTGTCGGAAAGACTACAACGGCTATAAACTTGGCAGCCTCTCTTGCAACGCTGGAAAGGAAGGTGCTTGTTGTTGATGCAGATCCTCAGGCTAATGCGTCTTCTGGTCTTGGTGTTGATATCCAGCAAGTTGATACTTCAATATATAATTGCATTGTTAGCGAGGTTGATCCGCATGAATGTATATACACGACAGATGTTGAGGGTTTGGAGATTATTCCAAGTCATATCGATTTGGTAGGTGCAGAAATTGAAATGTTGAATGTGGCTCAGAGAGAGTCTGTTTTGAAAAGGATTTTAGATCCGTTGAGGGAGGAGTATGATTATATATTGATTGACTGCTCTCCTTCGTTGGGTTTGATAACAGTAAATTCTCTTACAGCTGCAGATTCTGTGATTATTCCTGTGCAGTGTGAGTATTTTGCTCTCGAAGGCATTAGCAAGTTGCTTAATACTATTAAGATTATCAAGTCTAAACTGAATACTCGACTTGAGATTGAGGGTTTTTTGTTGACAATGTTTGATTCTCGTTTGCGCCTTGCTAACCAGATATATGAAGAGGTGAAACGGCATTTCCAGGAATTGGTGTTCAAGACTGTAATTCAGCGTAATGTCAAGTTGGGCGAGGCTCCAAGTCATGGCGTGCCTTGCATTTTGTACGATGCCACTTCTACTGGTGCGCGTAATTATATTTCCTTGGCTAAGGAGATTGTGAGTAGAGAAAATTAAAAGCAAATCGTAAGTAACCGACTTATTTTTATGGCTGTAAGAAAGAAATATTCGGCATTGGGGCGTGGTCTTGACGCCTTGATTTCAACAGGCGATGTGCGTACAGAAGGGTCTTCTTCGATTAATGAGATAGAAATAGAATTGATAGACGCCAACCCTAACCAGCCTCGTCGCGAATTTGACGGCGAGGCGTTAAAGGAACTGTCTGAATCGATATCAGAAATTGGTATTATCCAGCCAATAACGTTGCGCAAGATGGATAACGGCCGCTACCAAATTATTGCAGGAGAGCGTCGCTGGCGTGCATCTAAGTTGGCAGGTTTGGCAACGATTCCTGCATATATCCGTACTGCAGATGACGAGAATGTGATGGAGATGGCATTGGTCGAGAATATTCAGCGCCAGGATCTAAACTCTTTGGAGATTGCATTGGCTTACCAGCATCTGATGGATAGTTATGATTTGACTCAGGAGCGTTTGAGTGAGCGCGTAGGAAAGAAGCGGACAACGGTGGCTAATTATCTGCGTTTGCTTAAATTGCCTGCACCAGTGCAGGTGGCGTTGCAGAACAACGAGATAGACATGGGGCATGCAAGGGCGTTGCTCGCTATCGAAGATCCCAAAACGCAGGTTAAGTTCTTTAAGGAGATTCAGCAAAAAGGTTATTCTGTGCGTCAAGTGGAGGACATGATAAAGGCTTACAATGAAGGGACCGGAGCTGATGTTAAGACTAAAGTACGCGGCAAGGTAGTGCAGACGCCTGAATATGAGAAGTTGTGCCGCCGCATATCAGACAGCTTAGGGACTAAGGCAAAGATTACTTGCAGCGCTAAAGGCAATGGCAAAGTAACTTTATCGTTTAAGGATCTTGATGATTTGAAGCGAATCGTAGAAGTTCTTTCATAGCAGAAATAAAGGATTTGTTGTTTTGAAATCAGTGAATTTGATATATCGATTGTTGTTTTTTGTTGCCATCTTCGGAATGGTGACAGTTGAGGTTAAGTCGCAAGATACATTGTCTGTCAATGATTCTGTGGCTACCTCACCTTTGATGCGAGCAACTGAGATGGAAAACTACAGGGACAATGCGGCAATTGACTCTGTGGTAGTGGCAACAATGCCTGATTCTGTCCTTGACCAAAAGTTTGACTCTGTTGCGATGGCGATAGCAGAAGTCGACTCTATAATGTCGAATGTTCATATCGAAGAACCTGCAGTGTGGGTCCCAGATCCGAAAAAAGCAATGTGGTTGGCAATCGTGTTTCCAGGAGGTGGACAGATATACAATCGTAAGTACTGGAAACTGCCTATTGTATATGGAGGCTTTTTGGGATGTGTTTACGCTCTGAATTGGAACAACACCATGTATCGTGATTACTCTCAGGCTTATGTCGATATTATGGATGATGACCCGAATACCAAAAGTTATGAGAATTTTATTCCGCCGTCATATAATGTTAATCAAAATATAACACGTATGAAGGATTTGTTTAAAAGGAAGAAAGATTATTATCGCCGTTATAGAGATTTAAGCATATTCTGTATGATTGGGGTTTACGCCTTGTCAATACTTGATGCCTACGTCGATGCCGAGTTGTCTAGTTTCGACATTTCCAAGGACTTGAGCATGAAGGTGAAGCCGACAATCATAAACGACAGGAATAATATGGCGCGCGGAAACGTCCTCAAATCGAATTCTTACGGAGTGCAATGTAGTTTTAGTTTTTGACCGTTGGTGAGTCTTAAAACTATTTGTGATATTAAAAAGTAGAGTCATGAATACTAGATTTAAAATATCGTTCCTTTTTATATTATTGTCCGTTTCGCTCGGATTCGCTCAGACCGATACTACCGTCCCGGATTCTGTCGACTTTCAGGTGCAGACAAGTATAGACAGTGTGCGTCTTGATACAGTGGATTTTCCTGAAAGTATGATAATTAACGAGGACTCAATCCTGAATGATAGAAATAATAGGGGGTTAGTAGCAGGAGAGGGCAACGTTCGTGATTTGACTTTTACGGATGAGCAATTGGCGGAACGTCTTTCCCGAATACCGACAATTATAGATCTGCCGTTAAACAGTATAACGCGTGAGTATATTGACGCTTATTGCAAACGAAAAACTTCGGTCGCAGCAATGCTTGGTAGTTCTAACTTCTATATGCCATTGTTTGAGGAAGCTCTTGAAAAGTATGGTTTGCCATTAGAGTTACGTTACCTTCCAGTTATAGAATCTGCAATGCGCCCTTCGGCAACCTCGCGTGTCGGAGCAGCTGGGTTATGGCAGTTGATGCTTGTCACAGGTCGTCAGTATGGTTTGGAAATCAATACATTGGTTGACGAACGACGCGATCCTATAAAATCAACCGATGCCGCGGCTCGACTTTTACGTGATTTGTATAATATGTATGGTGATTGGAGTCTTGCGATTGCTGGTTATAATTGTGGACCCGGCAACATTAATAAGGCTCTGATGCGGGCCGGAAATCCGGAGACGAGGAATTTCTGGACGATATATAACTATCTGCCTCGCGAAACTCGAGGATATGTACCTGCATTTATTGCTGCAACCTATATTATGTATTATTATTGCGACCATGGAATTATACCGATGCAGGCCACTCTGCCATCTGAATCGGACACGATAGTTGTTCAGAAGCAGGTTAAATTCAGTCAAATAGCTGGGGTGTGCAGTAATATTTCAGTCGAAGACCTTCGCGCCTTGAATCCTCAGTTTAGGCGTGATATCATTCCTGCAGACTATGCAATTCGTCTTCCGATGACTAATATCGATGAGTTTATCCTGTTTGAAGACAGCATATATGCAAGCAATGCGGAGGTTAAGCCTGTCGTTCCAGTGCCTTTGACTCCGAAGGCTTCAAAGAAATCTAATAGTAGACGAACTGTTACGGTAAGGTCAGGTGAGTCCTTGTCTGTTATTGCAAAGCGCAACGGTACGACTGTTGCCAAACTCAGGCGTTTGAATGGCATAAAGGGCAATATGATACGTCCGGGCCAAAGACTGCGTGTGAGATAAGTACGCTAAATAAGGTTTTAATTATAATACAGCAGAGTTATGGATGATTCTTTAAAGAGGGAAGAATTGGACAACCAGATGGTTGAGGAGGCTTTTAGGCAACTTATAGATTCTTATCTGGCAAGCAAGCATCGCAAGAAAGTCGAAATAATAACGAAGGCTTTCAACTTTGCTAAACATGCCCATAAAGGAGTGCGCCGTCTTTCGGGCGAACCTTATATAATGCATCCGCTGGCAGTGGCGCAGATTGTGAGTTCGGAGATAGGTCTCGGTTCTACATCAATTTGTGCAGCTCTTTTGCATGACGTGGTAGAGGATACGGACTATACTGTGGAAGACCTTGAAAATATGTTCGGTCCTAAGATTGCACAGATTGTTGACGGACTTACAAAAATATCTGGTGGAATCTTTGGTGAGCGTGCTTCTGCTCAGGCTGAAAACTTCAAGAAGCTCCTTCTCACAATGAGCGATGACATACGTGTTATCCTTATTAAGATTGCCGACCGACTTCATAATATGCGTACGCTTGGTTCTCAGGCTGTAAACAAACAGTATAAGATAGCAGGCGAAACTTTGTATATCTATGCTCCGCTTGCTAATCGTTTGGGACTCAATACTATAAAGACGGAGCTTGAGGACTTAAGTTTTAAGTATGAGCATCCTGACGAATATGCCAAGATTCAAACCAAACTTCAGTCTACAGCGGAAGAGCGCAATACGTTGTTTGATGAGTTTACGGCTCCAATCCGTAAGCAGTTGGATAGCATGGGGCTTAATTATGAGATTAAGGCTCGTGTGAAGTCCCCTTATTCCATTTGGAGTAAGATGCAGAACAAGCATATTCCCTTTGAGGAGATTTATGACATACTTGCAGTACGTATCATTTTTGATCCGAAAGATTCTCAAACTGAACTCAATGAGTGCTTCAATATCTACGTATCCATTAGTAAGATTTATACGTCCCATCCCGATCGCTTGCGCGATTGGGTAAGTCATCCTAAGTCTAATGGGTATCAGGCGCTTCACGTCACTCTTATGAGCAATAAGGGCGAATGGATCGAGGTGCAGATACGAAGCCGACGTATGGATGAGATTGCAGAAAAGGGTTTTGCAGCCCACTGGAAATATAAGGATGGCGAAAAGACCGAGCAGGCCAGCGAAAGCGAACTTGACAAGTGGCTTGTAACCATCAAGGAGATTCTTGACGACCCACAGCCTGATGCGATGGACTTCCTAGACACAATCAAACTCAACCTTTTTGCGTCAGAAATCTTTGTCTTTACTCCTAAGGGAGAAATTCGCACACTTCCGGCTGGTGCAACTGCGCTAGATTTCGCCTTTTCTATCCATACATTTGTAGGAAGTCATTGCATAGGTGCAAAAGTGAACCATAAACTTGTGCCGATGAGTCATAAACTAAAAAGTGGTGATCAAGTCGAAATCTTGACATCAAAGACTCAGACGGTCAAGTCTTCATGGCTTAACGTTGCGACTACGGCAAAGGCAACCACTAAAATCATGGCAATGCTACGACGTGAGGAACGTGAGGAACGTCGTAAGGGAGAAACTATATTAGATGATTTTCTGGCCAAGAACGATTTTGTCAAAAACACCCTTGTGGTTGAGAAAATTGCACAATTCCATAAATTTACGAAAGTCGATAATTTCTATACAGCTCTTGGAAAAGGTAAGATTGTCCTTGGCGATGCCGATGTGAACGAACTTAACGGTCGCTCAGAAACTGCAGGATGGAAAAAACTCTTCAAAATAGGAAAGAAGAATAAGACTGTCGACGAAACCAATGCCCCTGATGCCCCGGTTGAAAAAATAGACAAAAAGAAGCCGCTTCTTCTGACCGAGGATACTATTAAGAACAAGTACAAACTGGGAGAGAACTGTTGCCCTATCCCAGGTGATAATGTGATGGGCTTTATTGAAGACGATGGCAGCATCACAATACACAAGGTCGAATGTATGAAAGCCGAGCGCTTAAAAGCGAGTTACGGCAAGCGCATCCTTGCTGCGAAGTGGGGAATGCATCGTTTGTTACTCTTTCCAGTTAATATTTACATACAAGGTCTTGATCGTATGGGCTTGTTAAATCAGATAACCCAAGTCATTTCTCAGTTGCTCAATGTGAATATTCGAAAGTTTGAAATTGAAGCAAACGAAGGTGTGTTTGAAGGCCGGATTCAACTTTATGTTCATGACACCACCGACGTTGCTGCTGTTATGGACAATCTAAAGAAGATAGCAGATATCAAGCAAGTGGTGCGTATATAAAATCCTTGCTTAAAAGCACTTGCTTAGCATTTTGTTTTTTATTATGGATGCCGAAATGGTATAGTATTCAAATAAACAAAGGAGGCTGACTAAATTTAGTCAGCCTCCTTTGTTTGTGTATTGCCACTTTTAAACTAGTCCGTTCAATTCCTTGTTGATTGATTGAATTTCATCGCGTATGGCTTTGAGCCGTTCGATTAATTCGATCTGTTTGTTTGTGCTGCCTTTTTCGCGCTTGATTGTGTCGCGCGCCCCTTGCAGAGTCATACCACGCTCTTTTACGAGATGGTAGACGAGACGAATCTCCTCAATGTCCTCTTTCGTGTATTGCCTAATGCCGCGTCCGGCCTTGCGCGGACTGATGTTTGGAAACTCTTTCTCCCAAAATCGGAGAAGAGTTTCGGCAACATTGAACATTTGTGCCACTTCGCTTATGGAGTAGTACAGTTTTAGGTTTTTATTCTTGTTTAGAACCATGTGTGAAGATTTACGATTTGACAAATTCTTTCTATCTTCTAAATTTTCTACTTTCTACCCTCTACTTCCTACTTTTTACCTCTTCACAGGAATGTTCTTCAGGATCTCAAGCACGTAGTTGTAGAATTTCTCCACGGTAGGGATGAGGCAGCGCTCGCTTGGAGTGTGCGGTGAGAGGAGAGTAGGGCCGAATGACGCCATGTCCATCTCAGGGTAGTTAACTCCGATGATACCGCATTCAAGTCCTGCGTGACATACTTGTACGACAGGCTTCTTGCCGTTCATCTTTTCGTAGATGTCTGCCATCATTGCCACGAGAGGTGATTTCGTGTTTGGTTGCCATCCGCTGTAGCCGCCTTCAAACTTAACTTTCATACCTGCCATAGAGAAGCATGCAAGGTGTGAGTTGCAGAGGTAGAGTTTCATGCTGTCCTGCGAACTGCGTGCAAGTATGGCAATGTCAGCCTTTCCGTCAGCAATGTTAATAATTGCGAGGTTTGAAGATGTTTCCACAATTTCAGGAATTGTAGGTATGTAGCGAAGTACTCCGTCGTGAGCTGCAAGGATTGCGTTGAGCAGGTTCTGCTGCACGTCCTCAGGCATAGCCTTTGATGGCATATCGCATGGTTCTGCTGTGAGTTTGATTCCGTCCTTCTCGATATCGGCAAACTCGGCGTTGAATGTGTCTGAACATTTCTGAATGAGCGACTTGAACTCTTCCGCCTTGGCGTTAGGAACGAGTACTACTGCTTCGCCGTCGCGAGGGATTGCGTTGCGCATGTTTCCTCCGTGCCATGAACTGATCCAGGCACATCCTGTGTTGACTGTTGCGAAGAGCACACGTGCCATGAGTTTGTTGGCGTTAGCTCTGCCTTCGTTGATTTCGATTCCTGAGTGACCGCCGAGGAGTCCTTTAATGCTGATGCGGAAAGCTGTCATGCCTTCTGCTTCAACATCTATTTCTTGATATTCCATAGAGCAAACCACGTCCATGCCACCTGCACATCCGATAGTGATTTCGCCTTCTACTTCAGAGTCGAGGTTGAGCAGGTATTTGCCTTCAAGAACTCCTGCCTTGAGCCCAAACGCACCGTACATGCCTGTTTCCTCGTCTTTAGTGATGAGAACTTCAAGCGGACCGTGTTCTACTGTCTTGTCTTCAATGATTGCCATTGCAGCAGCTACGCCCATACCGTTGTCTGCTCCGAGGGTAGTGTCTTTTGCCTTTACCCATTCGCCGTCGATGTAAACCTGGAGCGGGTCAGTTTCGAAGTTGTGTGTGCTTTCCTTTGTCTTCTGTGGAACCATATCCATGTGAGCCTGAAGGATTGCAGTCTCGCGGTTCTCGTAGCCTGGTGTGGCAGGCTTACGGATTATCACGTTACCTGCTTCGTCGATAAATGCTTCGCATTCGTTTTTCTTAGCGAAGTCGACGAGGAGGTTTGCTACTTTTTCAGTGTGTCCTGACGGACGTGGAGTCTGTGTAAGCGTATAGAAATTGCGCCACACGTTTTTCGGTTCAAGTTCGTAGATTTCCATATGTGTTAGTTTTTAAGTTTTTAAGTTTTTAAGTTTGTTAGTTTTTAAGTTTGTTAGTTCTTAAGTTTTTAAGTTATTGAGTTATTTAGTTTTCAACGGGTTTTCTTTCCTTGAGTACGAGCAGAGAGTATGCACCAAGCAGTGGGATTAGTGCGGTTTGTATTGTGTGAACTATTATTACAAATGTTTCCGCGTTGGTCTCTTGAAGCCCGTAAAGGACGAGAATTGTTTTGACTGCAAAGTGCCATGGTCCCATGCCGTTAGGTGTAGGTACGATTACCGCAATGCTGCCAACGATGAATGAGACGAGGGCTACGTTAAGTCCGAGTCCACAGGTGAAGTCAAAGCAGAAGAACGTAATGTAGTAATGCAGAAAGTAACTTCCCCAAATACCGAGGGTGTATGCCGTAAAGAGTGTCTTGTTCTTTACGTCCTTTAGCGACATCACACCTTCCTGTATGCCTTTGATGCTTTCCTTAATGTGTGCGAAAATGGTTAGTTTGCGTATCAGAACAAAAGCCAGGATGCAGAGTGCCACAAGGCATAATCCTGTTACAATGTATCCTGTGGCAGTAAACTTGGTGATCCATTCAGTGATGTTGGTTCCTGTTTCGTCGAAAAAGTGGTAGAACACTTTTGCCTGCGACAAAAACACTAATGCTGTGATAACCAGTACTAAGAGTGAGTCAATCACTCGTTCGGTCACAACGGTTCCGAGTGATTTGGAAAAGGAAGTGCCATCGTATTTCTTCAAAACTCCGCAACGTGTCACTTCACCAATTCGCGGTATGATGAGACTTGCTGCGTAAGAAAGAAAGACAGCATGCACACAAGTGCTTGTTCGCGGTTTTTCTCCCATAGGCTCAAGCGTTTGTTTCCATCTTAGGCCTCGAAAAAGTTGGGCTGTTATTCCAAAGATGAGAGAAAATGCCATCCACCACCAGTTCATTCCTCCGTTGAGGGTGGAGGTGAGCAACTCGAAGTCAAAGTTGCGATACATCCACCAAAGAATGCCACTTCCGAGAAGCAGCGGAAATGCGATGTTGAACGCTTTTTTTATGATATTCTTATTCTTCAATGGTCGAACGCTATTTTTTACTTATCTTTGTATTGTTGAAGGCGGTAATGGCGCACTTCTTTAAATTGCAAATATAGGAAAAAATAATATGAATCAAGTAAGACCAAAGAAGTTTCTCGGTCAACATTTTTTGACAGACCTTAAAATTGCATCCGACATAGCAGACACTGTCGATGCTTGTCCTGATATACCGGTTTTGGAGGTCGGTCCTGGTATGGGTGTGATGACTCAGTTCTTGCTGAACAAAGAGCGCGAATTTAAGGTTGTGGAGATTGACCGCGAGTCCGTTCCTTATCTGCAGGAGCATTTCCCACAGTTGGGCGATGGCATTATTGAGGCGGATTTTTTAAAGATGGACTTGCGTGAGGTCTTTGAAGGTCGCCAGTTTGTTCTTACAGGCAACTATCCATATAATATATCTTCTCAGATATTTTTCAAGATGCTGGAGAACAAGGACTTAATTCCTTGCTGTACTGGCATGATTCAGAAGGAGGTGGCAGAGCGAATGGCTTCGGCTCCAGGTTCAAAAGTCTACGGAGTTTTGAGTGTGCTTATTCAGGCATGGTATGATGTGGACTATCTGTTTACGGTTCATGAAACCGTCTTCAATCCTCCACCAAAGGTTAAGAGTGCTGTTGTGCGTCTGACTCGCAACTCAAAGCAGGAACTTGGATGCAACGAACGCCTCTTCCGTCGTATCGTCAAGACCGTTTTTACTATGCGACGTAAGATGATGCGTAACGGCATGAAGCAGATTCTTCCTAAGGATAGTCCGTTGCTTGCCGATCCGGTATTCAATCTGCGTCCGGAGCAGTTGTCCGTTGAGGATTTTATCAATTTGACTAACAGGGTGGAGGAGGCAATGTCTAATTCTTGACCTTGCCTTGATTGATAAGAACCTCTCTTATTTTGAAGAGGTTGCATATCGACCCAGAGAATGTCGGATTTGCATATTGTGTCAAAGTCGTGTGTGTAAGGGCTTTGGCACATTTTTTTATGTCATTTATGAACTGGCCTTCGCCTAAGTCCACTTCGTTGTCGTATTCATGGGTGTTGAACCATTCAACCAGTTCTTCCACCTCTTCTTTCGTGTATGTTGCTTTGTATTCCATGCTATGCTTTCTTTGTTAGTGTGTCAATCATCGCTTTTGCCGCTCTTTCCGATGCTCCCGCACCGCCAAGTATGCGGTTCATTTCTTCGTAGTCGTCGAGCATTTTCTGTCGTTTGCTGCCGCCAGGGAGAATGTCTGCAAGCTCTTTCCTCACGTTGTCTTCGTTCATGAGATGGGCTACTAATTCAGTCACCACTTCCTTATTAGCAACGAGGTTGACGAGCGAGATGTAAGGCACCTTGAGCAGGTGCTTTCTGAGGAAAGAAACGAATTTGCCGCAGGCGGTATAGTAGCATACCACTTGAGGCACTCTGAGTATAGCGGTTTCGAGAGTTGCTGTTCCTGATGTTACGAGAGCGGCAGTGCTATGGCGCAGCACGTCGTATGTCTTGCCAAACACTATTTCCACACTGATGCCTTCTGGTATATACTTGCGGTAATAGTCCTCATCGATATTTGGGGCGCCTGCTATGACTAACTTGTAGTCCTTGAACGAACTTGCCGCACGGACCATCTTGGCCAGGTTGTCTTTGATTTCCTGCTTTCGGCTTCCTGCTAAGAGCGCTATGGTTGGCGATGCATCCCAATCGGCTTCTTTGCTCGAAGTGAGATAGTTGCTTATAGCGTCGACGCACGGATTGCCAACGTAATGGATAGGGTAGTTGTGCTTCTTGAAGAATTCCACCTCGAAAGGTAGTATCGAGAACAGTTCGTCGACATCACGCTTGATGTTCTTGATGCGATACTCTTTCCATGCCCATATCTTAGGCGATATATAATAGTATACAGGGATGTCGGTCTTGCTCTTCACGAATTTGGCTATGTCAAGGTTGAATCCTGGATAGTCTATGAGGATTACCACGTCAGGATTCCATCTCACGATGTCCTGTTTGCAGAGGCGCATGTTCTTAAGGATTGTTCGCAGATGAAGCAGGACAGGGATGAATCCCATGTATGCCAGTTCGCGATAGTGCTTGACGAGAGTTCCGCCTACGGCCTGCATCTTCTCGCCTCCGTAGAAGCGGAAGTCAGCATCCTTGTCCAGGTCCTTAATCGACTTCATGAGGTTCGATGCATGGAGGTCGCCCGAAGCTTCGCCGGCTATGAGGTAGTATTTCATGGTGTTGAGTGTGGAAAGTTGAGTGTAGAAAGTCGAAAGTGGAGGTTATAGGAAATTCATCATGTCGTAGTCGGTCATATCCAACTTTATCGGCGTTACAGCCACGTATCCGTTGTTGAGAGCCCATTTGTCGGTGTCCTCATTTTCTTCGTCAATACCGCTGAAACTTCCTGTGAGCCAATAATATGTGAATCCTCGAGGACTCTTCCTTTCCTCCCATTCGTTGGTCCACTCTCCATACGTCATGCGACACATCCTCATGCCCTTGAATTCGTCTGTTTCGGGAGCGTTGACATTGAGGCAAGTCCACTTCGGCAGGCCCTTTTCAAATACGCGTTCCACAACTTCCTCTATGTATGGGCGCATAGCCTCAAACGAAGCGTCGCTTTCGCGCTTGCAACTTGAAAAACCTATAGCGTTGACTCCTTTCATGCAGGCCTCGATGGCTACACCCATTGTTCCTGAATAGTGTACGTTTACGGCAGAGTTGTCGCCGTGGTTGATGCCGCTAAGTACGAGGTCTGGCTTTCTGGGTAGAAGTTTCTCAAACGCCATCTTCACGCAGTCGCACGGTGTGCCGTTGCATGAGTAGATGGTGAGGCCTTCTTCCTTCTTGATGAGTTTTACCATAACGGGGTCTTTGCACGTAATGGAAAGAGCCGCTCCAGAACGTCCTCCATCAGGTGCCACAACGAAAATGTCACCATATTTTCTCACCATTTCCACGAGGTCGTTAATGCCTTTGGCATCATATCCGTCATCGTTTGAAATCAAAATCAGTGGTTTGCTCATATGTTTTCTTATTTAGTATTATCGCTCATTCCCAGCACTCGATATCCTTTTCTATCTCCGGCATCATGCTGCGGTGAAACTCAGGGTTCTTGCCTTGCTTGCGCTGCTCCAGGTAGTTGTTGAGCAGTTTGAATGCTTTGTTCGACAAAAGCAGAATGGCAATAAGGTTGCAGATTGTCATCAATCCCATGCAGATGTCCACCATACTCCATGCTGTTTGCAGACTCACGAGCGCACCCAGCATTACGGTAAATCCAGTGATGATGCGGAATGCGTTGACTGCCCACTTCTTCCGTGTAATGAACCTTATGTTTGTCTCTCCGTAGAAGTAGTTGGCAATGATGGTGCTGTAGGCAAAGAGGAATATGGCGGCTGTAAGGAACCACCCTCCTGTGGCGCCTATTTCGTTTACTATGGCGGCCTTTGTGAGCAGGATTCCGTCGAGTTCGCTGTCATAAAGTCCGGACAGAAGAATCATGAATGCTGTGCAGGTGCAGATTATGAGAGTGTCGGCAAAAACACCAACGGATTGTAGCAGCCCCTGCTTTACGGGGTGGCTTATGTCGGCGGTCGCTGCTGCATTAGGTGCAGAACCCTCGCCGGCCTCATTGCTGAAAAGCCCGCGTTTCACGCCTTCCATTATGGCGATGCCAATCATTCCGCCTCCCATCTGCTTCAGGCCGAAGGCGTTGTCAATGATGATGCCGAGCATTTCGGGAACGTGGGTAATGTTTGTGATTGTGATGTAGAACGCAAGCAAAATGTAGCCTATTGCCATGAAAGGAACGACGATGCTTGAGAATTTGGCTATACGCTGCACTCCTCCGAAAATGATGGCAAGCGTCATCATTGTGAGTCCTATGCCTATAACAATCTTACCGATTCCAAACGAGTCGGCAAGCGCATCGCAGAGAGTGTTGCTCTGCACCGTCTGGTTTGCCATGCCGAAGGTGATAGTGATGAGAACGGCAAAAAGTACGCCCATCCATTTCTTTTTCAGTCCTGTCTGCATGTAATAGGCAGGGCCGCCATAGAAGGAATCTTCACCCTTCTTCTTGTACAATTGCGCCAATGTCGATTCTACAAATGCAGTTGCCGCTCCAAAGAGGGCCATGACCCACATCCAAAATACGGCGCCAGGTCCACCTACGAAAATGGCTGATGCAACACCCGCAAGGTTGCCGGTACCGACGCGGCTTGACAATGATATTGCAAAAGCCTGAAAAGAATTGACGCTTTTTTTCTTTCGGCCTTTGTCTTCCGACGGTTTTGTGTCGCTGGCCTGTGACTTTTCGCACAGCAGTTTCCACGTCTCCTTTATAGAGCGAAACTGCACGCCTTTAGTCTTGATAGTGAAATACAGGGCGCAAAAGACTAAGAGGGTTATCACGACGTAGGTCCAGAGGAAGTCGTTGGCTTCATTTAGTATATTTAGCATTGTGATAGTCCGAATTTATTTATTTACAAAGATAGGGATTTTCAGATAAATGTGGCAATCATGCTTGTTAAAAAGAACTATATGTGATTTATGGCGCTGGTAAATAATAGTCAAATCACGGTGGAATAAATGATTAGGCCTGGCAAAGAACTTGCTTTTTCCCTCCTGAAAACTCTATAATGCAGTGCGTTTTGTATATAACGCAGTGCATTATGTACATAACACAGTGCATTATGTACAAAACGCAGTGCGTTATGAAGTTTTTTGTCGGCTGTCAACCTTTTTGTGGCGGAGCGTTTTTGGTTTTAAATAAGTGTATAATAAAAGAAATATTGCTATATTTGCATATTGGCATAATGTGCATCAACTAACTAATATCTATATCATGAAAAAGAGGACTTTAATGTTTTTGGCAGGCTTGCTGATGGTGGTTTCAGCAAGTGCCCAGGTAGACGTGTCGCAGTATTACCTGGTTAACAGCGGTTTCGACACGGATTTCGACTATAAGTCGGGAGCAACTACTGCTGTGAAAGAGGAAATTAAGGAAGTGGACGGATGGACTGCAGACCTTACTGCTACCTACACTATCGTTGGTACATACGAGTATGGGTTTGCGGGAACGTTCAATACAGCAAAAGTGCCTTCTGCCGGCTATGATGGCGGCGAGGGCGGTGGTCTTGCCATCTCTACCGGATGGGACCAGACCTTCCTTTTCTATCAGACTGTTACTCTTCCTGCAGGTACTTATACAGTAAATGTGCCTACTTACAATGGTTGTAGCGTTACTGCTGCAACATCGCAGTTGGCATGGATTCCTGCAAGCGGAACTTCTGTAAAGTCGTCGGTTACAAGTTACAAGGCTAACAGTTGGACCCTCGACAAGATTACTTTCACTCTTACTAAGACGACAACCGGTAAGATTCAGTTCGGTATGAAAGCCGCAAGTGGCGGTTCTTCAAATTCCGCTAAGCTCGTGGTTGACTACGTGCAGATTATGGGCGAGAACATGCAAATCGACAAGACAGAACTGGGTAAGGTCATTGCTTCAGCCACATCATATTATGGCGACGGCACAGGAGTGGACGCTGCAACGCTGAAAGCTGCTATCGATGCGGCTCAGGCTATATATGACAATGCAGAAGCTAATCTCATTGAGGTGCTTGAGGCGCAGAATGCGTTGAAAGACGCTATCGAAGTCTATCGAAAGCAGAATGTGAGCGAGGAAAATCCGCTTGACTACACAGAGTATATCATAAATCCAAGTTTCGAGAATGGAAATGAGGGATGGACAAACGTAGGTCTTTCAAGTCAGAGTAACACGTCGTTCTCAAAGAAAAAGGGCACTTACTATCTGGAAAAATGGGTTCAGTCGGGTAGTGCAGGAAGTGCGAGCATTATTCAGTTGGTTAAGGGATTGCCAAACGGCCAGTACAAACTTGTTGTGGCTGCGATGAATGGAAGTGCTACTTCAAACAGCCATACTGGTGCGTATATTTTTGCAGGCGACAAGCAAACTGTAGTCAATGGCCCTAAGGACTATGAGGTGAAGTTCACAAGCATAGCGAGCGACGTGGAAATCGGTTTTGTGGGAGAGAATGTGTCATCCAATTGGATGGCTGTTGACAATTTCCGCCTTTATCTTATAGGTAAGGTTGACGCCGAGGCTGTTGTGGCAGAAGTAAAGCGCATAATTGCCGATGCCGAAGCATTGCAGTCAAGCGCAATGTCAAGTACGGCTGCGGCAACATTGCAGAGTGCTATTGATGCTGCCAAGCAGATAACAACAGCTTCTGCTGATGCTGAAATCCAGACAGCGACAAAGAACCTTAATGCGGCTATCGAGGCGGCAAAGGTTTCAATTGCTGAGGTTACAGAACTCAATGCGTTGGTTGTAGAAGGAGAATCGCTCCAGTCAAATATGATGTCTGCAACCGTAGCAACTGCTTTGCAGGCGGCTATTGATGCTGCAAAACTCATATCTTCAGCATCGACAGACACAGAAGTGAAGAAGGCGCTTGCAAATATCAAGACTGCTGTTGCTGATGCCAAGGCCAATTTTGAGGCCTATAAGACGCTTGCGAGCAAGATTACAACTATAGAATCTAAATATGACGAGTCAAAAGAGGGCGCGGCAGACTTTAAGGCCGTTATTGATGAGGCTAAGGCGTTGGTAGTAAATGCTGAGGCAACAAACGACCAGTTGGCTGATATGGTGAAGACACTCGACAAGGCACTGCTTGCATTCAACCTTGCTAACGCTACAGAAGGTGCTGGAACGCCTGTTTCTGTGACTACCACTAACCATTATGTAGCGACTGGTGCAACCGAGGCTTTGATGCGTGCAGCGTTTAAGGGCTCATACATCCTCGAACGTGGAGTTTGCTGGAGCGAACACCGTAATCCAACCGTTCTCGATGATAGGACAACAGAAAACCATCAACTCAACGGCTATATCTTCCATCTTAGAAACCTTAAGCCGGCAACTGTATACTATCTGCGCCCATACGTGATGAACAGGACATACGAAGTGGCATACGGCGACGAAGTTAAAATCATCACTCATCCTAAGGGAACTTGTACAGGTTCATGGAATGAAGGTGCACCAACTGAGGCTGCCAATGCACGTTGTCGCAACGCAATCCGCGAAACAATTGAATATTTCAACCAGTGGACGGGTATTAAGGGATTCCACTTGACTGGAAACTATGGTGCTCAGACTCCTACAGCCGACTGCTCATACGGCGGATGGATGCGTATCGGACCAAATGCTGGCAACCAGGCTATCGGAACCGTGATTCATGAAACTGGACACGGTGTAGGCGTTGGTACTCACTGGCGTTGGTATGATTGCGCTGACACTCGTGCAAACACTACACACGGGAAATGGCTCGGACGCGAGGCTAACGACATGCTCGACTTCCTTGAGAACGATTACACTGAGAATAAGTTTATGACAGGTGACGGAACTCACGGATGGGGTACAAACGCTTCGTATGACTGGTTCGTGAACGGTGCTGACAAAGATAAGCACCTCGAACTCCAGTATCTTGGCGGATGCTGCTTGCTCTACGCCCTCTTCGTTGACGGTCTGCCACCAACAAATTCTTATCCTAACGGTCTGCCTGCATACACTTATAACTTCGACAGCGAGAAGAAATATTACATCATGAACAAGGATGCAGAGCGCGGATTGGGTGAAGGACTCGTTTATCAGCGTACAGCATCAGGACTTGGCTGGAAACCGTTCCTGACAGACGCGGAAGTGACTGACTCTGCCGCATGGTACATCGAGTTTGACGCTCAGAACGGATACTACTCATTTAAGAATGTATCAACTGGTAGGTATATGACCCACGCTTCTAACGGGTCTTCTGTTACAGCAAAGAACGTGACTTCTAAGCCAGGAACAACGGAGAAGTTCCAGCTCATGCCAGACCGTACTGACGTAACTGTCGGAGTGGGCGACACAGAGATAACCACTCACGGCTACTGGTTCACTTGGTATGACGGCAGCAACAAGTCTATGAATGCAGCCAAATTAGGTTCTTTCACAGGTTATGGACAACTGCAGCAAGTTGGTTTTGATTATAGCGATAAGGCTACTACTCAGCAGTGGATAATCATTAGCGAAGATGAACTTGAGGCTTATCAGAATGCGGCAATAGCCACTGGTATAGGTTCGATTAAAATTGACGATACCGACCTGAACGGCGAAAAGACAGTTGTTGGAATCTACACAATTGGTGGTGTGCAACTCAACGAGACTCAGTCTGGTTTTAACATCATTCGCTACAGCGACGGAACAAGCAAAAAGATCTTCGTGAAGTAATACTTCGCTCCGAGACAAATGAAGGGGTGTGTCAAGGCATTTTGACACACCCTTTTAACCTCACACCCTCATAACCTTACAACCTTTTATAACCTTACAACATGAGAAAACTTATGACAATGGCACTGATGATGCTTGTCTGCACATCGGTGCTTGCTAAAAAGAAACAGAAAGTAGATTTGTTCCCCGATGGGACTCCTATACCAGAGTGGTTCAGACAGATCGATGAAGTGGATATTACCAAGTTCGGAAAGCAATATAAGATTACAGACTACGGTGTTGTTAATGACGGAAACCTTCACACAAAGGAACTCCAGGCGCTTATCGACAAGATTGCAGCAGAGGGTGGGGGCGTAGTAGTTGTCCCTCAAGGAACATTCAAAACTGGGGCGTTGTTCTTCAAGCAGGGTGTGCATCTGCATATCCTTGAAGGAGGCACGCTTATGGGCAGTGATGACTGTAGCGACTTCCCAATCATTAAGTCTCGCATAGAAGGCGAGACTTGCCTTTACTATTCAGCTCTGATTAACGCTGACGGTATTGATGGCTTTACGATCTCTGGAAAGGGAACAATTGACGGCAATGGTTTCCGCTATTGGAGGCACTTCTGGGAGCGCAGAAAATGGAATCCTAAATGTACCAACAAGGATGAGCAGCGTCCGCGCCTGGTGTTTATTTCCAATTGCAAAAACGTGCAAATCGACGGCGTGCATCTTCAGAATTCTCCATTCTGGACTACTCACATATATAACTGCGAGAATGTCAAGCTTCTTCGCCTTTACATCTATTCTCCAGCCAAACCGGTGAAGGCTCCAAGCACTGACGCTATTGATATTGATGTGTGCAAGAATGTGCTTGTGAAGCATTGCTATATGTCGGTTAACGACGATGCTATCGCACTAAAAGGCGGTAAAGGTCCGTGGGCTGACGACCCTACGAAGTCGGAAGGTAATGGCGGAAATGAAAATATCATTATTGAGGACTGTGAATACGGCTTCTGTCATGGCTGCCTAACTTGCGGAAGCGAGTCTATCTACGACCATAACATCGTGCTCCGTCGAATCAAGGTGACAGAAGCGAATAACCTGCTTTGGCTCAAGATGCGCCCCGACACGCCTCAACGCTACGAATACATCACAGTGGAGGATATTACAGGTAATGGCAAGAATTTTATTTTGATAAAGCCGTGGACGCAGTTCTATGATTTGAAAGGCAGAAAAGACACTCCGATGTCTTATTCCGACCATATCGTGATGCGCAATATTGACTTCGATTGTGATGTCTTCTTCAATGTTGAGCCGCGCGATGATCAGTACAAGCTTTCAAACTTTACTTTTGAGAACCTAAATGTTCGCGCTAAGAAAGCCGATTTCCATCCAGAATATGTTAATGGTTTCACGGTGAAGAACGTAACGGTAAATGGAGTAGAGCATTGATTCACCTACCTTTCAGATGAAAATGAGGGTGTACCAAAATGCAGAAATACTATCAAATAGTAATGTCATCCTGAACGTTAGTGAAGGATCTCGGCATCCAAATATGAGATTCTTCCTCCCTTAAGGTCGTCAGAATGACAAAATGATAGTAGGTTTTCATTTTGATACACCCTCATTGTGTTTAAATGCCTGTGATGCGTATTTGATGCAAGCGAGCGGACTTTCTCTTTGATAATCCCGCCATTACTTCCTTAATATCCTTAATCTCCTTAAGGCTCTAAGGCCCTTAAGGCCTCTAAAGACCTTAAAGACTTTACCTCAAATGATTGTCTACGAAAAAAGGCTGCACCGTGATGGCGCAGCCTTTATCTAAATATTAGTGAGGGGTCAATTACTTAACGAGAACTTTCTTAGCAACCTTGCCCTGGCGAACGATGTAAACGCCTGCAGGAACCTTTGTGCCGTTAGCAACGCGTGAACCGCTGATGCTGTAGATTTCACCGTTAGCGATGATAGCTCCGTTCTCAACACGTACAGCAACGTTTTCAGGAGTTACAACTGACTCGATACCAGTAGCAGTTGGGTCCCAACCTGTGTTGTCGCCAGGAGTGAGGAGAGTGAGTGTAAAGTTATCGGCTGAGAACCAAGTGCCGTTGAATGGAACGCAGTCAGCGCCGTTAATGTCCTTGTGAGCCTTAGTGAACACTGAGTCAGTTGTTACACCGAGTGTGAGGGTATGATCCTTAACATCGATTTCAACCTTGCTGTAAGCCCAACCACGACCGTTACCATTGTTGGCGGCTGCAACATTAAGGTGGTACATTGTCTCGTCGTCGATGTTGCCTTCATTGTTGATTTTGTATTCCTCGATGTAGTCGAAGAGGCCAGCACCTGTGTCAGGGTCTTTCTTGATGCTTAGTCCCAAGTTGGTATTAACCCATTTTGCTGATTCGAACCAGATTGGACCAAATGTGTTGCTGCCTGTGAAGATTGAATCGCCTTCAGTAACGGCGCTACTATATGTCGGATCAATGTTCTGAGTGTAGTTGAACGGCTCGTTCATTTTAATGTGCTTGAGTGTGATGTTTGCAGAGTCGTTATCTGCGATACCATAGATGTATGCACCTTCGCCAGTAGTACGGGTCATGGCCTTGATCTCATAGCGTCCGTTAGGGATATTTATGAGTGTTTGTGACACTGTGAGCAAAAGGTTGCCTTCGTTACTATTGGAGTCGATATAGAATCCGTTAGTGTCACCGTCGAACTGCTGACCAGACTTGGCTCCGTTTCCATCGCCGACCACTTTGTTTACGTTCCATCCGGTAGCGTATGTATCATCGATTGTGGCGTTTACAATGAGGCCGGTTATGTCGGCTCCTGCTTCAACTTTAATAGATCCTGATACTTCAATGCGTTTAGCCTCTGTGATAGCAGCGTTGAGGTTGTCAATGTAGGCGTTCATCACGGTTTCTGAAGGCATGCTGACAATTGATGTGAGTTCTGCAACTTGTCCTGTTATACATGCGTTTAGAACGTCTGTAGCCATCTGTACTGTATATGTCAAACTCTGAGCTTTTATCAGGTTAGGGATGTATGAGTCGCGATACTTGCGGAGAACAGCTGTGAGGCCGTCCATTGTAGTGTAAGTAGCATCCTCAGCATTAACAAGGGATGTCATGATGTCGACAACTTTTTGTGCTACCTGGTTTGCTTCAGTTGTGTATACGTTTGCAGCAATAGAGTCCTTGAGGTTTGCCCAAACGCCAGTTTTTACGCCTTCCCATTTGCTTATTGAAGCGCCTGCAATATCCTTGGCCGCTTTGATGCTGTCAAGTGAAATTGTCATTTCTTCGATGGTTGAAGCAGCCTTGTATTTGTTGATTGCTGCAGCAAATACCGCCTTGTCACCAGCAAAGAACATAGTGTCGCACATTGCTTGGGCTTCAGCCACGGCTTTGTCGAATACCACCTTGTAGTCCTCAGCTGTGAATGCTCCATGGTAATAGAGTTTGACGTTGGTCATGCAGAACCATCCTGTTTGATTTGAGGTAGGGAAAATTGAGCGACCGCCAACAGTGAGCTTGCCGTCAGCAACGAGAATCTTGTCTGTTTTGAGCGTTGTCCATGCGCCCCATGGAGCTTCTGTTGTCATTGTTCCGGTTGTGAGGAATGGTGATGAGATGTCAGAATGAGAGTTCTTGACGAAAGCATGTGCTTCATGAGGCCATTCAGGCTGTGTGACAAAGTCGGCAGCAAATGAGTAGTATCCAGCAGGGAGGTTTGTTATATCTTGGTTGATAGAACGGTCGTTTACGTTAGTAGAAGCACTGTTTGCCCAGAGATTCCAGCAGATTCTTCCGTTCTTGTAGTTGATGCGCTGGTCGCCGCCAGTGTTTGAACCCTTGTACCATCCCTCAGATGTTGCACCATCTGCTAATGTAGGTGTTGAACCGTCTGTGTAAATGTCTCCGTTAGGGTAAGTAGCCAATCCGTCTACATCATATGTAGGTTCGTTACTTTCAGTTGTGAAGTTAGGGTGCTTAATGAAGAATGTGTAATCAGCCGGATTTTCGTCTGTTGCAACCTGTGAGAAAAGATAAGAATTAAGTGCTGCATCTAATCTTTCAAGCAATGTGGCATAGTCGTTGATAGTAGCTTCTTCATATTCTGCCATGATGCTTTTGTAGGCATCATTTAAGTCCTTCTCACCTGGGTATTTTACATCTTGGCTAAGATATCTTTCAATCTTGTTGACCATTGAGTTGAACTTGTTTATTGTAACTAAGGTCTCATCAACTTTGACAAGGAACTCCTTCAGTGTTTTGATGTTCGCTTCGAGTTCATCATCAGAGTCGTAGTTTTCAGCTTCTGCTATGGCGTCGTAGATTTCTCCGACAAGGTTCTCGGTAATCCCTTCTACGTTAAAACGCTCGTATAGCGAGTCACATACGTCGTTGAAGTCCTCAATGAGGAGATCGCCTCTTTCTGCCTCACCAATTTTCTAGAGCTTGATGCCATCGATAAATATGTGAGGAACCTTACTTGAAAGATTATTACCTGCCCTGTAGCCAAATTCTATAGTGAATTCAGAAGTAGGCGTGAACTCAAACTCGTGCTTAGTCCACTCTTTAGCTGTAAGGCTTGAACCTGTTTCGTCTACGAACTTGTCTTTTCGGCATGTAATGTTAGTGAGGTCTGTTGCAGAAGCAGAGCTGCTGGCATTGGCATTGATTGTCCAATATTCAAGACGATATACTGCACATGGGAGTTTTACCACTTGTTTGTAAGTGCATTCACCTTGCCAACCAGCGCGGAGGAATAGGGCGCCCTTGTTTTCCTCTGTGTCAGCAAAGTCTGGTTTTTCAGGGACATTTTGATAAGCATTGCCATCATCAGCAATAGGAATTGCTTGTGGTTCCAGGTCGTATGGCAAGACACCGAAATAGACCCATTCGCACTTTGGATAATCAGTTCTTGTACATTCCCAGCCTTTGATTTGCGAAATGTAGCCGTTTGTCGCCCATGTTCGCGAATCTTTCTGTTTCCAGGAACTGTTGCCTTCGTCCGCAGTTTTTGCATGTGCGAAACAACTTCCGTCTGGATTAACGTAAGACCATGAACGGCTTCCTAATGATTCGGTTTCTTTGTTGAGTGCTGTACCGTCCTTGTAAGAACCGTCAGCATGGAATGTCAAGTCTTCGTCGAAACCAGCATTGACAATGTAATGAGTCATGTCCTCTTCTACAAAATCATTCTGTGCGAAGACATTCACTGCGCCCAATAACAAAATCGAGCCTAAAGTAAATAGTTTCTTCATTTTGATTTTAGTTAAAAAGTTGTTTATAATAAGGTTGATAGAATATGAATAATTTTTGTCCTAATTAAGTTCTCCATACGTCAAAACAGGATTCGTAGAGACTTGTGTTTCCTGCAAAATTATGTGGATTAAGCCTTCTGCAAGGCATCAATTTAGTAATATATGGACAAAAATTCGTAATACTATCAAACTTGATCGTACACAATACATCACATCTCTGCGTGGTAACCTTCTTCTAACAAAATAAGTCCTTACTCGAGATTGTTATCTAACAACTGGCTTCTTGATATTTATTTTCTTGGTTGTCTGTGTATAACTAAAAAGGGCTGTGCCAATTGGCACAGCCCTTCTGATTAATATGTTATGTAATACCTTGATTACTTAACAAGAACTTTCTTAGCAACCTTGCCCTGACGAACGATGTAAACGCCTGCAGGAACCTTTGTGCCGTTAGCAACGCGTGAACCGCTGATGCTGTAGATTTCACCGTTAGCAATGATTGCTCCGTTTTCTACACGTACACCAAGACCTTCTGGAGTTTCGATTGACTCGATACCTGTTGCACCTGGGTTCCAGTCTGAGTTGTCACCAGGAGTGAGGAGAGTGAGCGTGAAGTTGTCAGCAGAGAACCATGTTCCAGTGAATGGTACGCATGCAACACCGTCAACATCCTTATAAACTTCAGTGAATACAGAGTCTGTTGTTACACCGAATGTGAGGACATGATCCTTAACTTCAATCTGTACAGAATTGTAATTCCAACCAAAGCCTAAGCCATTGTTTGCGGCTGTTGCATTGAGGTGATACATTGTAGTTTCATCAATGTTTCCTTCATTGTTTATCTTGTACTCTTCGATAAGTTCAAAGATACCTGAACCAGTGTCTGGATCTTTCTGGAGTGACATGCCAAGATTAGAAACAACCCAAGCAGATGATTCAAGCCAGATTGAACCGACCTTGTCTGCAGAAGCTATGATAGAGTCGCCGCCAGTTATTGTGCTTACAGCACTATTGTCAATGTTCTGAGTGTAGTTGTACTCCTCATGCTTAGTGAAGTGCTTGAGTGCAACAGTTGCAGAGTCGTTGTCTGCGATACCGTAGATGTAAGCACCGTCGCCAGAAGTACGAGTCATAGCCTTGATTTCGTAGCGTCCGTTAGGGATGTTAGTGAGAGTCTGGTATGCAGTGAAGCGGAGGTTACCAGCTGTTGCATCCCAAGAGTCAATGTAGTAACCAGCTGTATTGCCGTCATACTGCTGACCTGTCTTAGCAGGACCGTCACCTACAGGCTTGTTAACTGTCCAACCAGTTGCTCCTGCAACGATTTCAGGGTTAACGATGAGGTCTGTCATGTCTGTACCAGCCTCAACCTTGATAGTGCCCAATGTCTCAAGACGATCTGCCTCGATTATTGCAGCATTGAGATGGTTAACGAATTCATCCATAGCTGCCTCTGTAGGCATGTCTGTAATAGCAACGAGATCTGCTACTTGTGCTTCGATAGTAGCCTTAATAACTTCTGTTGCAGCAGCAACTGTGTAAACCTTAGATTCTGCGTTAGCGAGTGCAGGGAGGTAGCCGTCACGGTACTTGCGGAGAATTGCAGTGAGTGCGTCCATTGTAGTGTATGTAGCGTCATCTGCATAAATCTTAGCTGTCATGATGTCAACAATCTTCTGAGCAACCTTAGTTCCGTCAGTTGAGTAAACGCCAGCAGCGATAGAGTCCTTCAAGTTAGCCCATGAACCAGTCTTAACGCCGATCCACTTGTTGATAGAAGCTGTAGCGACTTCCTTAGCAGCACCGATGCTGTCGAGTGAAGCGTTCATATCTTCAACAGTAGTTGCGCCCTTGTACTTTTCGATAACTGCAGCGAAAGCAGCCTTGTCAGCAGCGTAAACCATAGTGTCGCACATTGCCTGAGCTTCAGCGATAGACTTGTCGTAAATTTCCTTGTAGTCTTCAGCTGTGAATGGACCGTGGTAGTACAACTTCACGTTAGTCATACAGAACCAACCCTTCTGATTTGCTTCTGGGAAGATTGCGCGACCACCGATAGTGAGGTTACCGTCGGCTACGAGAATCTTTTCAGTTGTGAGAGTAGTCCAAGCACCCCAAGGTTCAGCATCAGTCCAATTTCCTACTGTGAGGAATGGAGAAGATACGTCTGAGTGTGAGTTCTTAGCAAATGCGTGAGCTTCGTAAGGCCAATCTGGCTGAGTGATGAAGTCAGCTGCTACTGAATAGTAACCTGCAGGGAGGTTAGTAAGATCCTGGTTGATAGAGCGGTCGTTTGCATTTGCAGTTGAAGCGCTATTTGACCAGAGGTTCCAGCAGATACGTCCCTGTGCGTTGTTGAGACGCTGGTCACCGGCTGTATTTGAACCCTTATACCATCCCTCTGAAGTAGCGATAGTGTTGTAGTCATCGAATGCGTTTGGATAAGTAGCAATACCGTCTGCATCGTAAACAGGGTCGTTGCCCTCAGTTACGAAGTTAGGGTGCTTTACGAGGAATGTGTAGTCTGCAGGATTTTCCATTGTAGCCTCCTGTGAGAAGAGATAATTGTTGATAGCAGTTCTCATTTCCTCTGCCAATGTAGCGTAGTCTTTGATTGTTGCAGTTTCAAATCTTGCGCTGATATCTGTATATGCATCATTCAAAGCGCTTGCTCCTGGATATGGATTTTCTGATTCAAGATATTCCTCAACCTTTGCAGCCAAAATGTTGTACTTGCCAATCTCAACCAAAGCAGCGTCTACTTCTACGAGGTAAGCCTTCAAAGCGTTGATGTTAGCTTCAAATTCTTCTTCTGTCTCATAATTCTCAGCTTCAGCAACAGCTTCGTATATTTCCTCACTGAGAGTTGTGGTCATATTCTCGTTGTCGAAACGAGAGAAAAGAGAGTCGCTGATGTCTGCAAAGTCTGCTTCGAGGAGCTCCATCTTGTCAGCTTCGCCGACCTTAACGAGCTTGATACCGTCGATGAAGACGTATTCCTGAACAGCTGAGCCTTTATTAGCTGACTTATATCCAAATGTGAGTGTAAACTCTGAAGATGGAGTGAAATAGAACTCGTGCTTTGTCCACTCTGTAGAAGAGAAAGAACTGTTTTCATCCTTGAAAATCTCACCACGGCAGTTAATCTGAGTTAGGTCTTCTGCTGGACTACTAGAATTTGCATTCACGTTGATAGACCAGTACTCAAGGCGATACTGAGCGCATGGGAGTTTTACAACCTGCTGGTAAGAGCACTGACCGCTCCAACCTGCGCGGAGGAAGAGTGCACCCTTGTTGTCGTCACCATTAGCAAAGTCTGGCTTAGCAGGTACATTCTGGTAAGTATCACCGTTGTCAGCTACAGGAATGGCCTTTTCTTCCAAATCGTATGGAAGTACACCAAAATATACCCACTCACATTTAGGGTAATCAGTTCTTGTGCATTTCCATCCTTTAATCTGGCCAACATATCCGTTAGTAGCCCATGTACGAGAGTCTAAACCTCTCCAATAATCATTTCCACGGTCTTTTCCATCTGGACCTGTTTTAGTGTTGCCCTCATCTGCAGTTTTCGCATGAGCGAAGCAACTTCCATCTGGGTTTACATAAGACCATGACCGATAACTTAATGTTTGCTGACTTTCATTTGAGTTCAAAGCTGTCCCCTCCTTATAAGAACCGTCTGCTTGGAAGGTCAAGTCTTCGTCAAATCCGGCATTGACAATGTAGTGAGTCATATCCTCTTCTACAAAATCATCCTGTGCGAAGACATTCACTGCGCCCAATAACATGATTGAGCATAAAGTAAACAATTTCTTCATTTTGATTTTAGTTAAAGTTGTTTGTAATAGGGTTAGTTAAATATGTTTATAATCTCTGTTTCTATTTAGTTCTCCTGCAAAACTACATAAATAAAGTCTCATGCGAGGCATTAAATTAATAATATATGGACAAAAAATCGTAATTGCGTCCTAATTATTTGGATTCAATCATTGTGTCGCTATGCTATGCGTTTCTTGGACAGGTCACACCTACGGTTGGTTATCGTTCCCGTTCCCGTTCGGGTCCCTACGGTGTCTTCTGAGATTCTTCGCTTTGCTCAGAATGACATGGAAAGTAATTGTCATCCTGAACGGCAGTGAAGGATCTCTGCTTCAGTGTGAGCGCCTTCTGAGATTCTTCGCTTTGCTCAGAATGACACAATCCGCATCATCTGTGAATCTCTGGTCCTTCCTTTTTTGACGCCACGGTGTGACGTCTCTACGTCATCTGGCGTTTCCGTTATCGTTCTTATTTGGGCGAGCGAACCTCGCCCCTACGTTATGCAGTGTGTCATCCTTGTAACGCCTTGTAATCCGTGTCCTAAGACAGAAGTCCCCAAATCTGTGTACATCTGTGTAATCTGTGGTCCTTCCTTCTTAGACGCCACGGTGTGACGTCTCTACGTCGTATGGCGTTTCCGTTTATTTGGGCGAGCGAACCTCGCCCCTACGGCGTTCCCGTTATCGTTTCCGTTCCCGTTATCGTTTCCGTTCCCGTTATCGTTTCCGTTCCCGTTATTGTTCTCGTTCCTGTTAGTTAACAACTACCTTGGCTGTTTGTTTGCCTGAGCGTACGAGATAGATGCCTGGTTCCTGAGTTGCGTTTGGCGCTACCTTTACGCCACTGAGTGTGAATACTTCAAAATCAGTGCAGTTCTTTACGTAGATGCAACGGTTGACAACCTCTACTTCGATTGGATTCTCGCTCTCGACTGTAATAACCTCTTCGATGCCTGTGCTGAGGACTGGTTCTGATGTGATTGCTACCCAGCCGGCATAGTCTGCGCTTGCGGAATTGTTTGAAGGTTTATCCTCGACCGTAGAATCTATATATTTACGTATGCGTGCACCACTGATATATTCCTCGCCGTCAATGTCGGTGGTGATGTCTGTGCTTTTGCGCAGAATTGTTCCTGTGCCGTAGTTGTATGTCTGGAGAGTGGCGAACACAAGCGGATCCTTGAGCATCATGGTGTCAGATTCGTTGGTGAAGTATGACAGGCGTGCAGATGAGCCCCAGAGCGGACTTGTGCTTACGCCAGCTGATATAATGATGCCTTTTTCTTCGTCGATACATTCTGATCCAGGGGTGAATGCTGCATAGAAGAATGGCTGAGCCAATCTTACAGTTGCATTTTCCGCTGCCTCATAGAATGCTGTGGCTTTGAATCCTTCATTGGTAATATCCCATATTTTAGTGAAGAATGGTCTTGTTTTAGTAGATGGCTTAAGTTCTGTTATAACCACTGGTGTGACTCCTTCTGGGAATGGCTTGACGAACTTGACAATTGTTGTGTCGGACTTAACCCTTGCGGAGTCAATCTCTATATCCATGTTGCCAAAAGTGTAATTTCCAAGCTTCAGGGCCATGAACGGGATGTCTTCATCTTTTGTGATTTCTGTTGTTCCTTGGTTCTGAAGAGGGAATATCTTGTATTTGAAGTTTCGTTTAGAGGCAGATGTTATGAGATTGGTAGGGTGAACGTTAGTGTTCTTATATGTAATCAGTCCCATGAACACTGCTGGTGCCTCTTCGAACTCAACAGTGTAGTCTGTCTGGATTTCGTTAGTGTTGGCGATAGTGAGGTTGCCATACTGAATCATGCTGTTTCCTGTAGCGCTTCCGATGGTTATGTCTACTTCACCTGTCAAGCGGATTTTTCCGTCTGAATCATGGTTTTTGACACGGTATACAATGACGCCGGTCTTGTTTGTCAGTGTGTCCTGATAAGACAAGGATGTGCCTGAAGGACTGATGATTTTTGCGATAGTCACCCAATCGTTGCTTTCGTCCTCAACTTTTCGTTCAATGCTGATGGAGTCGGTCTGTTTGCCGTTAGGGTTATTCCATGTCAACTTGGCTCTTTTTGTTGCTGTTGCAAATTCAAGGGCGAGGTCAGTTGGCGCCTTGTGGTTCCATGTCATGAAATACTCGTTGCGGTCGTCGTAAGCAAATTCAGAATTGTATGCTTTGTAGAGTTTGCCTCCTGCAGAAAGACTTCCGTTGTAGTTCATCTGGCGGTTGTATTGTACTGCACTATACACGGCGAGACGCTCCAACCAGTGGTTCTCTTCTTTGTCGGCGCGCTTAAGCACGTCGGTGAGCCATACTCCGTTCTTGCGAGAGTCTGTTTCGTTGTATACGTCTTTGTTTGTCCAGCTGTGCCATCCTTCGGAGTCTGTTGTGAATCCACTTTCTGTGGTCCAGTTCGCTCCGTTGTTCCATTCTGTAACCCATACAGGCAGACCTGTTACGTTGTGTAACTGCCAGAGGCGGTCGATACATCCTTGTGGTGACTGTCCACCAATATAATAATGTGTAGCAACGAAGTCGACACGGATGTTGTTTGTACGACACCAGTTTACATATTCACTAACCCAGCCTGTGCTTGGATTGCAGCATGCGAACGTTCCGATACGCTTTCCGCTGTAGAGGAATTCGTGGGCATGCTCGACGAGAGTTGACGTTGCGTGATTTTCGCGCGGGTTGTCAGGGATGGATGTTATATATGTATAAACTTCGTCCTTGCCGCTTGTGTTGTCTGGCTCGTTCTGCCCGAGTACGTGTACGCATGTTCCGTCGCTTCCGTTGATGTTTGTCCAACTTTCCCATGCGCCCGACCAATCGCCATCGTTCTGGTTGCCTGCTTCGTGATGGCGCTGAGGTACATATTCATAGTTCACATCAGATGAGCGTCCTGCTCCCCAGTTGTAGTGCCATGTGGCATTGAGCTCGTTAGGACCTACGTCGCACGAACCTTTCTTAGAAGGCCACTGCCAGCGGAAAATGCGGAAGAATCCGACTTTGCCTGCAAGTTCCTTGCGGAGCTGTACGGTGCGGTCTTCGTGATTTGCTATGTAGCAGTGACTGTAGCCTGTTCCGTCAGGGTTGTTGGCCATTGTGACCATGTAACCGCGCTTGAGCACGAATGAGCGGAATGGGAATGAACCTGTAGTAGTGCGGCGAGCATCACCATTGTAAGTGGTAACCTCTCCTGTGCAGTTGTCGCCAGTATAAGTTGTGAGAGGGTAGAATGCCGTACCGTCGGCGTTCTTAGTGTCGCTGTGTGCAATCACTATTGCTCCCTGCTTATAGATGCTTACACGGCAGTTGGTATTGTTGGTTAATGCTAATCCGTTTACCGTCACTTTGCTGAGGTATTTGCTAACAACATCAGCTGGACGTATGTTGTCGAACACGACCGTTGCGTCAGGGTTCTGTATGTCAATGCTTCCAGCTGTTGCAAACGGAGTGGTGCTGGTAATGTGATAGTCAACAGCGGTAGTCAATGATACTGCAGAAGTGACTTGTGATACGGTCTGTGTAGTATTTGCCGCAAAAATAAATGATGCAGACATGATGGCCAGCGCCATCAATGACTTTCGGATAGATAGTGTGAAAGGTGTAAAATTAGTCATATAGGTATTTTTGTTTATTCGTTAAGGTTGTCGGACTTGTACGTGCGCATTTCACGTATTAATTTGCAAATATGGCGATTTTTGGCAGAATTACAAAGTTGTGCGTTTTTTTTTATGTTAAAAAGTCTATTTTGGGGGCTGATGTGGCGCTCGTTGTTTTGTGAACGAGGGCTCGTTTGTGTTTAAACGAGGGCTCGTTGATAAACAAATGAGCCCTCGTCAACTAGTCAACGCTTAAGTGTTGGCGAAAAAATGCTTGAGCATAAATTCCCAAACGCTGTACCGCTGTTTTCAAATCTTGTGCCGTTTGCATGCGTGCAGGATGTAGTGGCTGAATTTTGCGAAATGTGTTTTTTAGTGCGTTAATATGATAAAAAACGCCGTGGGATTGCGTCGGTTGTGAAAATATTGTTAAATTTGCGAGTTGAAAATATCTACACAAACGAAGATTATGGTTTTTACAGCACAGCAAATAGCTGCTTTCGTGGGTGGAGTGGTTGAAGGCGACGTTAACGCTTCGGTTTCAACTTTCGCCAAGATTGAAGAGGGTACGCCTGGTGCTTTGTCGTTCCTCGCAAACCCTCAATACGAGCACTATATTTATGATACAGAGTCCAGCATAGTGCTTGTCAACAGGGATTTTACTGCTCAGAAGCCAATAAAGGCTACACTGGTAAGAGTGGACAATGCATACGAGTCTGTCGCAAAGTTGCTTACTCTTTATGAATCTATGCAACAGAAGAAGACCGGAGTGAGTGAGCTTGCCTACATCGCGCCTTCGGCAAAGGTGGGTGAAAACTGCTATATCGCTCCGTTTGCTTGCGTTGGTGACAATGCCGTTGTTGGTGATGGCTGCGCTATACATTCACACGCTGTGATTGGTGACAATGTTACTGTAGGCGAAGAATGTATATTCTATCCTAACGTGACTGTTTATCATGACTGCAAGGTCGGCAGCCGCGTAATTCTTCACTCAGGTTGCGTGATTGGCGCTGACGGTTTCGGATTTGCTCCGACAGCTGCGGGCTATGACAAGATTCCTCAGATAGGCATCGTTACGATAGAGGATGATGTGGAGATTGGCGCAAACACTTGTGTGGACCGTTCGACAATGGGTTCAACAATTATCCGTAAGGGTGTGAAGCTTGACAATCTCGTGCAGATAGCCCACAACGTGGAGGTAGGCAGCCATACGGTGATGTCGGCTCAGGTCGGTGTGGCAGGCAGTTGTAAGGTAGGCGAGTGGTGCATGTTTGGCGGTCAGGTCGGTGTGGCAGGCCATATCACTGTAGGCGATCGCACATATGCCGGAGCCCAGTCGGGATTGCCTGGCGGACGAATGATTAAGAACGGAAACTGCACAATAATGGGTTCGCCTGCTATCGAGCAGAAGAATTTTGCCCGTTCTGCTGCGGCA
>Ga0233374_1000014_pt1 | contig 55603 bp, 47 predicted proteins | sample ElkDunMinimDraft_FD_180688 | JGI IMG/M metagenome (GOLD analysis project Ga0233374, IMG submission 180688) | Fecal eukaryotic communites from dung pellets of Tule Elk in California, USA - Elk Dung E1 | ecosystem: Host-associated > Mammals > Digestive system > Large intestine > Fecal | place...
TCGAAGGTTGGGTAACTGGTCCTATGAACGGCTACAAGCAGAACACCGTAAGCTACAACCGTGCTGCCATCGACCTTTATCAGGACCTCGTAGGTTTGACTCCTGGTAAGTACAAGGTTACAGTCCACACTTACTACCGTGCAGGTTACTACAATGAGGAATGGGACCGCAAGGAGGCAGGCGAGGAGACTCACCTCACTACTCTCTACGCATCTACAACAGACGAGAAGTTCGAGACTAAGGTTAAGAACCTCTATGAGGATGCTCAGTCAACTGACTACGGAGTGAAGGTCTACACTCTCGCTAATGGTCTTTACGCTCCTGACGGAACAACTCCTACAGTCGAATTCTTCAACCAGGGTCACTACCTCAACGAACTTGAATTCGTGGTGGGCGAAGACGGCAAGGCACGCATCGGTCTTGAGAAGACTGAAATCCTTGCCAACGACTACGAAGTTGTAGGTGCATGGAAACTTTACTATCTTGGTGCTGTCGAAGAAGAGGAGATTGACACAGTCGACATGACGTCTGTAATCGTCAATCCTACATTCGACCCAGCCAAGGGCGACAAGAACACAGGTGTGATTGAGGGTTGGACAACAAGCGCTATGAACGGCTACAAGCAGAACACTGTAAGCTACAACCGCGCAGGCATCACTCTCTACCAGGATCTCGTGGGTCTGCCAAAGGGTAACTACGAAGTGACAGTTCACACTTACTACCGCGCCGGTTACTACTATGAGGAATGGGACCGCAAGGAAGCAGGCGAGGATACTCACCTCACTACTCTCTATGCTACTACATCGAGCAAGAAGTACGAGACTAAGGTAATGAACCTCTACGAGGATGCTTCAGAGACAGACTACGGAGTGAAAGTCTACACTCTCGCTAACGGACTCTACGCTCCTGATGGAACAAGTCCTACTGTCGAGTTCTTCAACCAGGGCCACTACCTCAACAAACTCCAGTTCTATGTAGGCGAAGACGGCAAGGCGCGCATCGGTCTTGAGAAGACTGAAATCCTCGCTAACGACTACGAAGTTGTAGGTGCTTGGAACCTCTACTATCTCGGCGACCTCGGCGAAGACAATGTCGAAACTGCTATCGAAGGCGTTGAAAGCGCTACAGAGGCAGAGGTTGTTTCAACAACAATCTATTCGCTCAACGGCACAGTTCTCTCCGCTCCACAGAAGGGTATCAACATCCTCCGCTCAGTCCTCAGCGACGGCAGCGTCAAGGTGCAGAAAGTGCTTGTAAGATAAATCTTAAGGCAGGGGGCGAGGTTCGCTCGCCCTTTACTCTAAAGCATAGGGGCAGGTCTCTTCACGAGGTCTGCCCCTTATTTTGTGTCCAAAAAAGTTTTACATTTGTGTAGTTTTTGTCGTTGCGGTGCGTCTAATAGGCGTAAACAAACAAAAAAGACAGTACTTCAGAAAAGAAATGGAAACATTGGAAACGCAATTTGCGCAAATTGTAAAGGAGAACAAAAGCACCATATACACCGTGTGCTACATGTTCTCGAAAGACCCTGACGAGGTCGACGACCTCTTCCAGGAAACACTCATAAACTTGTGGCGTGGATTCACCTCGTTCAAAGGGCAGAGCAGCATAGCCACATGGATATGGCGAGTAAGCCTCAACACATGCATCTCCTCGGAGCGCAAGAAAAAGGCGCGCCAGTCAGCGGAACTATCTGCCGGACTGAAACTCTTCGGGGGAAGCGCCTCCAACGGCGATAACCGTCAGATTCAGATGCTCCACAAACGCATCAGCCGCCTTCAGCCGTTTGACAGGGCTATAGTCCTGCTGTGGCTCGAGAACATGAGCTATGATGAGATTGCATCGATTGTCGGAATCAGCGTGAAGAATGTTTCAGTGCGACTGTTTCGCATAAAAGAGGAACTGAAAAAAATGTCAAACGATTAAAAACTACAGACACATGGACAACAACAAATTAGATACCGCCGAACTCCAGGAAATGAAAGAGCAGATTGCTTTGCTTAAAAGCAAACTGGAAAAAGAAAGCATTGTCAGCGACACCATGCTGCGACACATTCTCAACGATAAGGCGAAGTCGCTCAAGACTATGGGGCTGGGCAAGACCTTAGCGTGTTTTCTTGCCGTGCCACTAATGCTATGGTGCAATTGGTTCTTAGGAATGTCTATGCTCTTTACGGTTGTCACAACAGTCTATCTCTCCTTTGCCTTCATCTATACATATATTACTCATCGCGACATCAACAGGATGGACCTGATGAACGAAGACCTTGTGGCTGTCGGTGAAAAGGTGGCAAAGCTCAAGCATCGCTATTCCTCATGGGTGCTCTACGGCATACCGTTCGTTCTGTGCTGGTTTGCCTGGTTCTTCTACGAACTGAACAATGCAGGGCTGCCAAGCGAGAACATGGATGCCGCTCTCAACGGCATGTTGATAGGTGGCACAATCGGATTGATAATGGGCCTTATGCGCTACAGGAAAGTGCAGCGCGTGGCAAACGATGTGCTCCAGCAGATTAGGGAGATGAAAGAAGATATTAAATGACGGAGAAGAGTCGGCACGACTCATTCAAACTCAAGGCAAAGCTGTTCCCATTCGGCTTTGCCTTTTTTGTTGCTTGCCGAAGGCTGGGTGCTGTGAATGTTCGACACGGTGAGTCCGAGCAGACGGATGGGCTTCTCTGTGTAGTCCACCTCCTTGATGAGGCGCTTGGCCTCGGGTAGAATGGTCTTCATCGATACGAACACGTCGGTGCGTGTGGCGCTGCGGGTTATCTGGCTGAAGTCGTGGAACTTCACTTTCAGCGTGAGGGTGTAGCCGCGAAACTTTTCTTTCTTGAGTCGGCGGATAAGTTCTTCTGCCACATGGTAGAGTTCTATGACCACGGCTGCCTGGGTGCTGATGTCCTTCTCAAAAGTGAATTCACAACCTACAGACTTGCGCACGTAAGTGGGTTCAACAGGGCGCAGGTCCACTCCGCGGGCGAAACTGTAGTACACCTCGCCCATCTTGCCGAACGTCTTACGCAGCCCCTCGAGCGACCACTGGCGCAGCGTATATCCGTTGTATATGCCCAGCGAGCGCATCTTCTTGGCAGTCACTCTTCCCACTCCCCAGAAATTTTCAATCGGGAGAGCGGCTATGAAGTCGAGAGCCTTGTCGGGGTGGACGGTGCATAGCCCGTCGGGCTTCCGGTAGTCGGATGCTATCTTGGCAAGGAACTTATTGTACGACACCCCTGCCGATGCCGTCAGACAGAGTCTTTCCCGTATCTTTTGCTTAATCTCGCGAGCAATGTCTACGGCCATTTCCATGCCAGGCTTGTTGAAGGTGACGTCGAGGAAAGCCTCGTCGCACGAGAGCGGTTCGATGATGTCGGTGTATTCGTGGAAAATCTCCCTTATCTGGTGCGACACCTCCTGATATTTCCTGTGGTCGCCTTCGATGACGATGAGTTCTGGACAGAGTTGCATGGCTTTCTTGGTCGACATGGCGGAGTGCACGCCGTATTTTCTCGCTTCGTAGCTTGCCGTCGATATGACTCCGCGTTCACTCCTGCCGCCCACAGCGATGGGCAGTCCGCGCAGAGCGGGATTGTCTCTTTGCTCCACTGCCGCAAAGAAGGCATCCATGTCGATATGTATGATTTTGCGTTCCGTCATCACTCGCTTTTCCTATGACAAAGATAATAAATCAGAACCACAGATTTAGCTAATTCGTTCAGATTACTAATATTTTTGTTTCGGAGGTCACGGACAGACACTGGTGCCATTCGGACGCAACACGTTGCGTCCCTACAACAACCGTGTCGCTCCGTGTCCTCAGCGTATTCCGCGCCTTAAAATCAGCAATCTGCGAGAATCAGCGAGATTTGCGGGAGGCATTAGGGCACCCGCAAGGGGTACGCCCTACAATTGGATGTGAAAAATGAACCGTGTTGTTCCGTGGTTTCTGCGCATTCCGTGCCTCAAAAGTTTCGAACCCTTCGGAGAAAAGTATAAATTAAACTTATATTTGTAAGAATAAAACTAATATTTATATAAATAAAACTATTATTTGTACAAATATTACTTTTATTTATAGTTTTCAGCGGAGGGTCGGGAAGTAAGGAGCGGAGTGACGCTAAATAAGTGCCTTGCTATGTGTCATCGGGCGGGCCAGACCCCGCCCCTACACAACTACAGATCGCCCCCTTGTCATCCTGATGAGCGAAGCGAAGAAGGATCTCAAATAATCGTCGTAGGGTGCCCGAAAACATACAGCAAGGTCATCCTTAGAGATTGCCTTGTGGCGAACTCTGTTTCTTCGCTAACGCTCAGAATGACAGGGAAAATGTAGGGAACAGTAACGATAAAAAAAGGGCAGACACACAGGTCTGCCCCTACACGTGTATTGTTGTTCCCGTTATAGTTATCGTTCTCGTCATCGCCGTAAGGGCGGGGTTCGCCCGCCCTGCGGAAGTAATGTTATTAGCATAAACGAACAGGGGCAACGCTGTGTGTGCGCTGCCCCTGCCGATGTTTGTTTTGATAAAGCATGAAACTTTAGTATGTGAGTGCGAATTTCAATCCTACAGCATCAGAAATCATTATGAAGGTGGATAGCTGCATGTCGGTTTCCCCTTTCTCCAACATTGCTATGTATTCGCGTTTCTTCCCTATTTTGTCAGCAAGTTGTTGCTGTGTGATACCGGCTGATTTGCGAGCATTTTTCAATACTTCTGCATAGTACCAGGCGCGTGACTTTGCGTCAAATTCTTCACGAGTAGCACAGCCTTTTGCGCCATACTCCTCTGTAAACATATCTTCCGCTGTAGGCAGATGCTTAAGTTTGTTTATGTCGATCTTAGGTCTCATTGTTGTAATTTGTTTAAGATTTGTTGTGCTTTTTCCAATTCTCGTTTGTAGTCTTTTGTTGATTTTTTCATAAAACCATTCAAGAGTATGATCTGTTCTGCTTCGATAAAGTTTTCGTGGTCTATCGTAAAGAGTATGACACGGTATTCATTTCCTACAGATATTCTTAATTCGTAAAAGTCTGTGTCAACCAACTTCTTGACTAATTTAGTGTTTACTACTTTTATTTCTGCTATAACATTCATCGCATATTTTATTTTGCTCTGAACGTTTGTAGGCACCGAGTGTAAAATTCATCAAACTCTGGACTTCTAAGCATTGTTCTCATGCCGCAAAGGTAATATATTTATTACAAAATGCAAAAGTTCTAATGCAAAACATAATGTTATTAGCATAAACGAACAGGGGCAACGCTGGTGCGCTGCCCCTGCCTGTGCTTTGATTAAAAATGTTTCTATCGAAAGTTTTCGGATTACTTGCCTTCGATGATAACGCAACGGTTCTTGTCGTTTTCAGCGAATGGCTGAACTGTATCGCCGTATGCCTTTGACTCGATCTGGCTTGCAGGGATGCCCTTTTCCTTGAGGCTTTCCACAACCTTGTCAACGCGCAACTGTGAGTATTCCATGTTGATCTTGGCGTTTCCTGTGCCCTTGTCAGCATATCCTGAAACTGTGATCTTCTTGTTTGGATATTCCTTACCCCACTCTGCTGCCTTGCTGATGATAGCCTCAGGGTTGATTTCAGCACCACGGATAACATAGAAGAGAACTTCCTTGAGCGGTTCTTCCTTCTTTACAACGACAGGCTTTGGTTCTTCCTTCTTCTCTACGACAACAGGCTTTGGCTCTTCTTTCTTAACTACTACAGGTGCAATAGGAGCTTCTTTCTTTACTTTCTTGAAACCGAACTTATAAGTGAGAGAGAGCTGTGCTGTAAGCATCCAGTCGTCAGAATTGTTATACTTTGAGTTGAAACGGTCGTCGAGTGAGTTCATGTCAACTTCAACACCGAGGCTCCAGTGCTTAGCAAGGTTGATGTCGGCCAAGAGACCTACGCGGAGGTTGTGGCTGAGGAGATCTTCACGGCTCTTGCCTTCGCCCCATGCGTTGCAAGTGCTTTCACCTGGAGTCTGAGTAGCAAGGATAGCATCGAGGTCGTCGTTGTTCCAAGCATAGTTGAGACCTACACCACCCACGAGGATGAGGTTGAATGTGTGATACTTCTTCTTAGAGAAGAGGTTTGTGAGGTTGATGAGGAGGTCTGCGTTAGTGTTCACATAATTGAACTTGTACTGATCTTCGATTGAACGGAAACCACCCTTTGATTCCCATGCGTTAACATGGAGGCGGGCTCCCACTGCTGGTGTGAAGAATGCACCGGCGCCGATGCTTGCAGTAGGTGAAATCAGACTCTTGTCTGAGAAGAATGGGCTGCCTGCGTCAACCAAAGGAACATTTGTGAAGGTTGTTCCGACACCACCCTGAAGCTGGATGAATCCGTGTGGATATGGCTTGTAGTCAAGCTCCTTCTCCTTGTTGTCCTGTGCTGTAGCGCTCACGCTGAAAAGGCCAACAGCTACCGCCAATAGAAATGATTTAAGAATTCTCATAATTGATATTTTTAAAAGTTTTTAATATTCTCGCGGTAAAATTAGTTATTATTAAGTTATCACGCAAAATTTAACACAAAAAAGTTGTATATTTGCTGAGACGAATAGCCCTGTACTGCTATGGATATGGCAGCGTGGGGTGATGCGCTAATGTTTTTCACACTATTATGGGAAGTATTGTAATCAAAAAAGTAGAAGGTAAGAGCGAGATGAAGAAGTTCATCCGCTTCAACTACGAACTATATAAGGACAACCAGTATTCTGTGCCGGACATCTATGAGGATATGCTCGACACGTTCTCCGACAAGAACGCCGCGATGGAGTTTTGTGAGGCTGTCTATTTCCTTGCATATAAGGAGGGTAAGGTTGTGGGCCGTGTGGCCGGTATCATCAACCACAAGGCCAACAAGACTTGGAATCTCAACGCCGTGCGCTTCGGATGGATCGACTTCATTGACGATCCTGAGGTAAGCCGTGCGCTCCTTGAGGCTGTTGAAGAGTGGGGGCGTTCAAAAGGAAAGACTGAAATACAGGGACCTCTCGGATTTACCGACATGGATGCCGAGGGCATGCTCATCGAGGGCTTTGACGAACTCGGCACTATGGCCACCATCTATAACTACCCTTACTATCCGAAGCACATGGAGGCTCTCGGCTATGAGAAGGAGGCCGACTGGATAGAGATGCTCATCAACGTGCCGCGCGAGACAGGACTCCCTGAGCGGCTCAAGCGCATCTCAGAGATTGTGATGCAGAAGTACAATCTCCAAATCAAGAAGTACACATCCTCAAAGAAGCTTGCTGCCGACTACGGACAGGAAATTTTCCAGCTCATCAACGAGGCATTCAAGCCGCTTTTCGGCTATTCGGAACTGTCGCAAAAGCAGATTGACCAGTATGTAAAGACTTATCTGCCAATCCTCGACCTCAAACTCATTTCGCTCATCACCGAGGCCGACGGCCGTCTCATAGGTGTGGGCATATCAATGCCGTCAATGTCGAGGGCGTTGCAGAAGGCAAAGGGAAAGATGTTCCCGTTCGGCTGGTGGCATCTGCTCAAGGCTCTCAAATGGAAGAAGCCGAAGATTCTCGACCTCATGCTCGTGGCCATAAAGCCTGAGTATCAGGGCAAGGGCGTCAACTCCCTCCTCTTCTACGACCTTCTGCCAATCTATATCCAGGAGGGCTATGAATATGTGGAGACAAACGTAGAGCTTGAGTCAAACTCTAAAGTGCAGCAGCAGTGGATATACTTCGAGCGCCGTCAGCACAAGCGCCGCCGCTGCTTCAAGAAGGCGCTTTAGAGATTCTCCTTAACAACCCAAAAGACTCTAAAGACCCTAACGACCTTAAAAACAGTAAATGGAAGAACTAAGCAACATACAACAGGAGCAACAGCCGGTGGAATATACCGACGATAACATCCGCCACCTCTCAGATATGGACCACGTGCGTACCCGCCCGGGTATGTACATAGGCCGATTGGGCGACGGATCGCATGCCGAGGACGGAATCTACGTGCTGCTGAAGGAGATTGTCGACAACTCCATCGACGAGTTCAAGATGAATGCCGGCAAGCGCATCGAAATCGATATCGAGGAAAACCTGGCGGTGACAGTGCGCGACTACGGACGCGGAATACCGCAGGGAAAGATGATCGAGGCGGTGAGCATGCTCAACACCGGCGGAAAGTACGACTCCAAGGCGTTCAAGAAGAGCGTCGGACTCAACGGAGTGGGTACGAAGGCGGTGAATGCTCTCAGTAGCCGTTTTGAAGTGAGAAGTTACCGCGAGGGAAAGGTGCGCAAGGCTATCTTCGAGAAGGGGCTTTTGCAGTCGGACATCACGGAGGATTCTGTAGAGGAGAACGGCACATACATATACTTCAAACCCGACAACACGCTGTTTCTCAACTACAAGTTCCAGACGGAATTTGTGGAGACTATGTTGCGCAACTACACTTATCTTAATACAGGACTCGAAATCTACTATAACGGCCGCCGCATCGTGTCGAGAAACGGTCTGAAGGACCTCCTCACCGATACTATGACGACCCAGCCGCTCTATCCCATCATACACCTCAAGGGCGACGACATAGAGATAGCCTTTACGCACACAAGCCAGCAGTATGGCGAGGAGTACCATTCGTTTGTCAACGGACAGCACACAATACAGGGAGGCACGCACCAAAGTGCGTTTAAGGAGCATATTGCCCGCACCATTAAGGAGTTCTACAATAAGAATTACGAATACGGCGACATCCGCAACGGTATAGTGGCAGCCATCGCCATCAATGTGGAGGAACCCCAGTTTGAGAGCCAGACGAAAATCAAGCTCGGCTCGCTCACGATGGAACCGAACGGCGGTGTGAGTGTAAACAAGTTTGTGGGCGACTTCGTGAAGAACGAGGTCGATAACTTCCTGCATAAGAACATCGATGTGGCAGAGACCATACAGCAGAAGATTCAGGAGAATGAGCGCGACCGCAAGGCCATAGCAGGAGTGACAAAACTGGCGCGTGAGCGTGCCAAAAAAGCCAACCTGCACAATCGCAAGTTGCGCGACTGCCGCATACATCTCAACGACGCCAAAGGCGACCGCAAGGAGGAGAGCTGCATCTTCATCACCGAGGGCGACTCTGCCAGCGGAAGCATCACTAAGAGCCGCGATGTCAACACACAGGCCGTGTTCTCACTGCGAGGCAAACCGCTCAACTCGTTCGGACTGACCAAGAAGGTGGTCTACGAGAACGAGGAGTTCAACCTCCTGCAGGCGGCATTGAACATCGAGGACGGCATCGACGGACTGCGCTACAACAAGGTCATCGTGGCAACTGATGCCGATGTCGACGGCATGCACATCCGTCTGCTCATGATCACGTTCTTCCTGCAGTTCTTCCCTGAACTTATCCGCAAGGGGCACGTGCACATACTCCAGACACCGCTCTTCCGAGTGCGCAACCGCAAGAAGCGCATCCGCAAGGAGGCTCTGAAGGAACTTATGAAAGACCGCCAGGAGGACAAGGGCGACTTCATCACCCTCTACTGCTACAGCGAGGAGGAGCGCCTCAAGGCCATCGAGATGCTCAGTCCCGACCCAGAGATAACACGATTCAAAGGACTCGGCGAAATCTCGCCCGACGAGTTCAAGAACTTCATCGGACCTGACATCCGTCTTGAACAGGTGACACTGCGTAAGACCGACCAGGTGAAGGAACTTCTTGAGTACTACATGGGCAAGAACACCATGGAGCGTCAGAACTTCATCATCAACAACCTCGTCATTGAGGAAGACCGTCCAGAGGAGGAAGAGTTTGCTTAAATTAGAAAGTAAGAATTAAAAGTTAAGAGTTTAGGACAATGGAGGCATCTTTACTCCTCAACTCCTGAAAGTAAAAAAGTAATGAGCAAGGCTTTATTTGCAGGCAGTTTCGATCCGTTCACACGCGGACACCAGTCAATCGTCAATCGCACCCTCGCCATAGCTGACGAGGTCATTGTGGCGATAGGCAGAAATGTAAACAAGCGCACGATGCTGACCCTTGAGCAGCGCATCGAGACGATTCAGCGCCTTTATGCTGACGAACCCAAGGTGAAGGTCATGGCATACGACGGACTGACAACCGACTTTGCCAAGAGTCAGGGTGTGACATTCCTCGTTCGTGGAGTGAGAAACATTGCCGACTTCGAATTTGAGAAGAACATCGCCGATGTAAACCGCAAGCTCACCGGCATCGAAACCGTGCTCCTTGTGACCGAAAGCGAATATTCGCACATCAGTTCGAGCGTCGTTCGCGAACTGATGAGCTACGGACACGATGTGAGCGACTTCATGCCCCGCTAAGGTTTAGCGTTTGAATAATAACTCAAAAACTCATAAACTCAAAAACTTAAAAACTCATAAACTCAAAAACTTAAAAACTTAAAACTCATAAACTCAAACTTATGGCACAAGCACCAGAATTCAAGTATGCACCTATGTTCCAATTGGGCAAGGACGATACAGTGTACTATCTGCTCACCAAAGACTATGTCAGCGTGGGCGAGTTTGAAGGCAAACCAATGCTGAAGATTCAACCAGAAGGACTCACAGCAATGGCTAATGCTGCATTCCGCGACGTGAGCTTCCTCCTCCGTCGTTCACACAACCTTCAGGTAGCCAAGATACTCCGCGACCCTGAGGCAAGCGACAACGACAAGTACGTGGCACTCACATTCCTCCGCAACGCAGAGGTTTCTGCCAAGGGCAAGCTCCCGCTCTGCCAGGACACAGGCACAGCCATCATCCACGGCGAGAAGGGACAGCAGGTGTGGACAGGCTTCTGCGACGAAGAGGCACTCTCTAAGGGCGTCTACAAGACATACACAGAAGAGAACCTTCGCTACAGCCAGAACGCTCCGCTCGACATGTACAACGAGGTGAACACAAAGTGCAACCTCCCTGCACAGATCGACATCGAGGCAACTGAAGGCATGGAATACCACTTCCTCTGCGTGACAAAGGGCGGTGGCTCGGCCAACAAGACATATCTCTATCAGGAGACAAAGGCACGCATCCAGAACCCAGGCACACTCATCCCGTTCCTCGTTGAGAAGATGAAGAGCCTCGGCACAGCAGCATGCCCTCCTTACCACATCGCAATCGTTATTGGTGGCACTTCGGCTGAGAAGAACCTTCTCACAGTGAAGCTCGCTTCAACCCACTACTACGACAACCTGCCAACAACAGGCGACGAGACAGGACGTGCTTTCCGCGACATCGAACTTGAGAAGCAGCTCCTTCAGGAGTGCTACAAGATCGGACTCGGAGCACAGTTCGGCGGTAAGTACATGGCACACGACGTACGCGTCATCCGCCTCCCACGCCACGGCGCATCTTGCCCTATCGGTCTTGGCGTATCATGTTCAGCCGACCGCAACATCAAGTGTAAGATCAACAAGGACGGTATCTGGATCGAGAAGATGGACGACAAACCATACGAACTCATCCCAGAAGAACTCCGCAACGCAGGTGAAGGCGAAGTGGTACGCGTAGACCTCAACCGCCCAATGGACGAAGTGTGCAAGCAACTCAGCCAGTACCCAGTGAGCACACGCCTCTCCCTCAACGGAACAATCATCGTAGGCCGCGACATCGCTCACGCAAAGATCAAGGCACGCCTTGACGCAGGCGAACCGATGCCAGAGTACTTGAAGAACCACCCAATCTACTACGCAGGACCAGCCAAGACACCGGCAGGAATGGCGTGCGGAAGCATGGGACCTACTACTGCAGGCCGTATGGACCCTTACGTTTACGAGTTCCAGGATCATGGCGGCAGCCGCATCATGCTCGCTAAGGGTAACCGCTCTATCGACGTGACTAACGCTTGTAAAGATCACGGCGGATTCTACCTCGGCTCAATCGGCGGTCCGGCAGCTATCCTTGCTCAGAACAACATCAAGAGCATCGAGTGCGTGGAATATCCAGAGCTCGGCATGGAAGCAATCTGGAAGATCGAAGTGGAAGACTTCCCTGCATTCATCCTCGTCGACGACAAGGGCAATGACTTCTTCAAACAGCTCAAGCCATGCGAAGGATGCACAATCCTTGAAGCGTAAGACAAACACATCTTATCAGTCGTTATTAACACAAATGGCACTCCATCGATGGGGTGCCATTTGTTGTATTACAGCAGTCAAACATACCTGTTACTTCTTGTCCTCAATGCCGAACCTGATCCAGCGCTCCTGGTCGAAGTGAGGCTTCACCGCCATTTTCAACTCTTTGGTTATTGCATTGAGTTCGTCAAGTATGATGCGTGCGTTCTTTGTCTTCTCGCTTGCGAGAGCACGCAATTCGTCAAGTTCCTTGTTCTTTTTGTCTGCATCATCGGCAAGTGCTTTCAACGCTTCGATCTTGTCGTTATTGATACCGTAGTCTTTCACTTTGCCAAGGTTGTTTTCAAGTCCTTCGGCCAATAATAGTGCCTTGCGCACAGCCTCTTCATAAATCTTTGCCATATCTCATTTGTTTTGTTTAAATCCAACGCTAATTTAGCAAAAAAATAAATGCAGGGAAAGGCGCTATAGAGGTGTACATATATGTATATGCAAGTTCTAAGGTTTTGATTGTCAGCGGATAGTGTAAATGTTAAAAAAACAGAAAAGATTAATGGGGTAGGATACTACAATTTACACAGAAGTCAACGTTCTTGTCCATCTCCTAAGGTGTGAAGACTTTAAACTTAGCTTGAGTCTGTACAAACTTAGTCTGAGTTTGTATGTTTTTAGTCTAAGTCTGTACAAACTTAGTCTGAGTTTATAGATTTGAGCGCACAGAGCTTGTCAAACTTTATAGGGCACCAATAAATTTATTCTTCTCCCTTTTTGTTTTCTCCTTTAATTTAAATGACTAACTTTGTATGTTGAAGTGGTATGGCACTGAGGCAGATGTGGTGCGCCACACTTTCTTTTTGGATTAATTACTTAAAAAAGATAAGAATATGAAAACTTTGGAGAAAATTTTTGCAGGCAAACTGTTGAAAGTTAAGGCTATCAAACTTCAGCCAGAGAATCCGTTCACTTGGGCTTCTGGATGGAAATCACCGTTCTATTGTGACAACCGCAAGACTCTTTCTTTTGCAGACTTGCGCACTTTCGTGAAGACGGAGCTATCTCGCGTTGTGCTTGAGAATTTTGAGGAGGTCGATGCTATTGCAGGTGTGGCAACAGGTGCCATTGCGCAAGGCGCACTCGTGGCTGACGCTCTCAATCTCCCGTTTGCTTATGTTCGTTCAAAACCAAAGGACCACGGATTGGAGAATCTTATCGAAGGCGAGTTGAAACCTGGCATGAAAGTTGTTGTCATTGAAGACCTCATCTCTACTGGTGGCAGCAGTTTGAAGGCTGTTGAGGCTATTCGCAAAAATGGTTGCGAGGTGGTCGGCATGGTTGCTTCTTACACCTATGGATTTGATGTTGCTAAGAAGGCATTCGAGGACGCTAACGTTAAGCTCATCACTCTGACTAACTATGAGGCTGTGCTTGAGGTGGCTCTCCAGACTGGCTACATCACAGAGGGCCATATCGGAATGCTTAACGAGTGGCGCAAGGACCCTGCTCACTGGAATGGATAACCATCCTGTCGAAATCCAAACATTATAAAAGGGCGGGCAAGCCTCGCCCCTACTTATAAAAACAAAAAGATTCTAAATGGCTAAATACGAAAGTGGTGTGAAGCAGATTGCTTCACCGATTTCAAAAGTGTACGCTAAACTTTCCGACCTTAACAATCTGGAGGCGCTGAAAACCAAGCTCGACGACCCGCGCATGGCGGAGATTATGAAGGAGAAGTTGCCGGAAGAGAAGTTGGCGGAAATCCGCGAGAAACTTGATTCAATGCAGTTCGACCGCGACTCGGTGAGCATTGACGTGCCTCCTGTGGGAGTTGTGGCAATACGCATCATTGAGCGCGAGGAGGACAAGTGCATAAAGTTCGAATCGACCAACTCGCCTATAGGCTTCAAGTTGTGGATTCAGGTATTGCCTACGAGCGACACTTCATGTAAGATGAAGCTCACCATTGATGCAGCAGTCAATATGTTCATCAAGGCGATGGTTGACAAACCGCTCAAGGAAGGCGTGGAAAAACTTGCCGACATGCTGGCGATGATTCCGTACGCATAACTTTAACCCCCAATAATTTAAAGATGGCAGATAAACTATGGACTAAGAATGTCCGTATGACTGAAGAGATAGAGAGGTTCACCGTGGGCAGAGACCGCGAGATGGACCTCTATCTTGCTAAATATGATGTACTCGGTTCGATGGCGCACATCACGATGCTTGAGAGCATCGGGCTGCTTGAGGCCGATGAACTGAAGACTCTTCTTGCTGAGTTGCGCAGCATCTATGCGCAGGCTGAGCGGGGAGAGTTTGTCATTGAAGAAGGTGTGGAGGACGTGCATTCTCAGGTGGAGATGATGCTCACAAGCCGCCTCGGCGACATGGGCAAGAAGATTCACAGCGGTCGTTCACGCAACGACCAGGTGCTCGTCGACCTCAAACTCTTCATCCGCGATCAGATAAAGGAGATTGCCGGACTTGTGCAGAACCTCTTTGGCGAACTCATTGCTCAGAGCAACCGCTATAAGGATGTGCTTATGCCAGGCTACACACATCTGCAGGTGGCAATGCCTTCGAGCTTCGGACTCTGGTTTGGAGCATACGCCGAAGGACTTGTCGACGATATGCAGTACCTCCAGGCAGCATGGAAGATTACCAACCGCAACCCTCTCGGTTCGGCTGCAGGCTACGGATCGTCGTTCCCTCTCAACCGTCAGATGACAACCGACCTCCTCGGCTTCGACTCGATGGACTATAATGTGGTCTACGCACAGATGGGGCGCGGAAAGACAGAGCGCAACGTGGCATTCTCTATGGCATCCATAGCGGGCACGATAGCGAAACTCGCCTTCGACGCCTGCATGTTCAACAGCCAGAACTTCGCCTTCGTGAAACTTCCTGACGACTGCACCACGGGCTCAAGCATCATGCCTCACAAGAAGAACCCTGACGTGTTCGAGCTCACACGCGCCAAGTGCAACAAGATACAGGCATTGCCACAGACTATAACACTGATAATGAACAATCTGCCATGCGGATATTTCCGCGACTTGCAGATTATAAAGGAAGCCTTCCTTCCTGCGTTCGACGAGCTGAAGGACTGCTTGCAGATGGCAGCCTACATCATCAACAAGATGAAGGTCAACGAGCATATCCTCGATAATCCTATCTACGACAACATGTTCAGCGTGGAGGAAGTGAACCGTCTTGCCCGCGAGGGAATGCCTTTCCGCGATGCCTACAAGAAGGTTGGTCTCGACATCGAAGCCGGCAATTTCACCCCTGACAAGAACATCTGCCACACTCACGAAGGCAGCATTGGCAATCTCTGCAACGACCGCATCGAGGCGCTCATGCAGGACGTAGTGGCAGGATTCAACTTTGAGCGCATGGAAAGTGCGGTGAGAGAGTTGATTGATGGGAATTGATGGGAATGATGCATTTCCCATATCTCCCATAACTCTCATAATTCCCAGTCCTCCCATTAATCCCAGCCCTCCCCCAATCCCCATTAACCCCATAACCCCTATAACAATGGCATCTAACTTCCTAACTTCCAAAGGCGATTACAAGAAACTTATCGCTTTTCAGAAAGCGGAGTGCATATATGATGTTACACTGTTCTTCATTGAACACTATTTGCCAAAAATAGGAGACCGCACCGTCGACCAGATGAAGCAAGCGGCCCGTTCTGGCAAGCAAAACATAGCGGAGGGCAATGAGGCAGGGACTACATCTATGGAGTCTTGCATCAAATTGGTTAATGTAGCCAAGGCAAGTCTCAAAGAGTTGCAGGAGGATTATGAAGACTACTTGCGCAACCATGGAAATCAATTCTGGGATGTTAATAGTCAACAATGCGTAAACGCACGCACATGGTGCAAAGAGCACACCAATCCGTCCGACTACATTCGCGTCTGTGAGTTGCGTGACGATATAACGGTTGCAAACATAGCACTAATACTAATACATCAAACCGACTACCTCCTTAAGCGCTTGTTAGAAAGATTCAAAGCTGATTTTCTTGAGCACGGCGGCATAAAGGAACAAATGTCACAGGCTCGCCGCAATTGGCGCGAAGAACACGGAATGGGATATTTGAACGGGAAAAGGAAAGGTTGATTGATGGGAAGTGATGGGAAGTGATGGGAATGATGGGAGCTGATGCATTTCCCATAAATCCCATATCTCCCATATCTCCCAAACCTCCCATCCCTCCATAAAATTAAATGACTATGCAATACAAATACTGCGGACATAGCGGAGTGCAGCTCCCAAAACTTTCACTCGGATTGTGGCACAACTTCGGTTCTGTCGACGATTTCTGTGTGGCAACAGACATGATAGTAAAGGCTTTCGATGCAGGTATATGCCATTTCGACCTTGCCAACAATTACGGTCCTGTTCCAGGCAGCGCAGAGACTAACTTCGGGCGTATTCTGAAAGACAACCTTGCAGGCCACCGTGACGAGATGTTCATTTCGAGCAAGGCAGGTCACGACATGTGGGACGGCGTCTATGGCACGGGGTCTTCACGCAAAAACCTCATCGCCTCGTGCGACCAGAGTCTGAAGCGTACCGGACTGGAGTACTTCGACATATTCTACAGCCACCGCTATGATGGTGTCACTCCTGTCGAGGAGACCATGCAGGCACTCATCGACATTGTCCGTCAGGGCAAGGCGCTCTATGTCGGCATATCCAAGTATCCGCCAGAGCAGCAGGCATTGGCTTATTCCATCCTCAAAGAAGCAAAAGTGCCTTGTCTGCTCAGCCAGTACCGTTGTTCAATGTTCGACTTGAAGGCAAAACGCAACAATTTCCAGTTGGCAGCCGACAACGGCAGCGGCATCATCTGCTTCTCGCCCCTTGCCCAGGGACTCCTCACAGGCAAGTACGACAACGGCATACCTGAAGGTTCGCGTGCGGCACGCAGCACAGGCTTCCTCCAGACATCGCAGGTCACACCCGAACGCATTGAGGCAGCACGCCAACTTGGGGCTATCGCCAAGCAGCGCGGACAGTCGCTTGCCCAGATGGCATTGGCGTGGGTACTCAACGACGAGCGCGTCACATCGGTCATCATAGGCACATCTTCAGTGGCTCAGCTCAACAACAATCTGAACACTTTGGATAATCTGGCGTTTTCAGAAGAAGAACTTCAGGCCATCGACAATATTATCAATAAGCCTGAACTCTCGTTTTGATAGTAGAGAGAAGAAAGTAGAGTGTAGAAAGGTGAGGGGTTGAAGGTAGGAATCAAGTAGATATTTCCCGACAAATGAAAAGAATATTGGCATTGATGATGTGTGCTGTCTTTGCTCTTTCAAGTTGCAAGGACGAATACAGTTATAGTTCGCAGTATTCCACCAAATATCCGGTGAGGTTTTATTTCAACGTGTCGGCTTCAGCCGAACTCATCAATGCTATAGGCAATCCTGGCGAATATGTCACTATTCGCCGCAAGAGCGGCACAGGATATGTAAGGATTGAGAACACGCTCGGCGGCAATGACTATTCGCTGTCATACGTGGGCAGTACAGACTTCTTGTATGGTTTGGGCGGGTTGATTGTCGGCACGTCTAATGTACCTAATATGAACAGTGGTTTCGACCTCCTTGCTTATGACCTTGCTTGTCCTACTTGCGACCGCCCAGAACGGCGTCTTTCCCTCAAGGGCAATGGTACAGCCAAATGCAGCAAGTGTGGCATTACTTACGACATGAACAATCTCGGTGTCATCGTTGATGCAGATAGCGTTTCGGTCAATAACGCCAGAGTGCTATACCGCTACCGCATCACCTACGACGGTCAAGCCATAAGAGTGTTTAATTAAAGTAAAAAGTAGGAAGTAAAAATTAAAAATTATGAGTTATGAATTATGAGTTTAACTCTCAACTTTTAATTTTTACTTTCTACTTTCTACTTCTTACTTCCTACTTTTAACTTTTTACTTCTTACTTCTCCACTTAAATATACCCCGCTTTCTTCAGTTCTTCGGCTACGGTGTCACACTCGTCCCACCATTCCTGTCCGAAGACCTTTATCAGCGGCTCCTTTAAGAATTTATATACAGGCAATCCGAGTTTCTTGCCTAATACGGTAGCAGCCTTGCACACATCCCAACGGTGATAGTTCACACCAGTCATTGGTCCCATCTTAGTCAGTCGTATAGGGTAGAGATGGCAGGAGATAGGTTTCTGGAACTTGCATCTGCCCTCACGGTAAGCCTTGTCAATGGCACAATAGCAGCATCCCTTCTCGTCGTAGCAAGTGAACACGCAATCCTTGTTGTCGACGATGCTTGTCACGAGGTCGCCGTCGCGGTCAGTGTAGATCACGCCCTGCTCTTTTATCACAGCCTGAGCCTTGGGCGACAGTTCGTCCCAGACAATCTCGGCAGCCTCTTCAAGTTGCTCCACTTCTTCTATTTTCACTGGTGCTCCGGCATCGCCTTCCACGCAGCACGCACCTTTGCAGGCTCCGAGGTCACAACAGAAGTGCTCGCGGAAAAGGTCGAGCGTTACGATCGTGTCTTTGATTTCTATCATTTGCTTGTGTTTTTTTACAATTCAGGCACTACGGCATGGAAGAGGAGCGGTGCGGCGCCTGTGTTGATGAGGCTGTGCGTGTGTCCTTTAGGGCAGTAGTGACACTGCCCTGCAGTGATGGCCGACGCTTCGCCGTTCTCAATGATTGTGCCCTCGCCACTGACGATAAAGATTGTTTCCGAACTCGTTTCATGGGTGTGCATGCCTATTGACGCACCTGGCTGGAGTTCACCGTGCAGGATGCGGTGTGTGCCGTCGAAGTACATCTTGGCATTAAGTTCTTTTTCGCCTCCCTTGAAGTTTTGGAACGCCTCTGCAGGCATAGAGTTGAAGTCGATAATCATGGCTGGTGTCGGTTTAATTTATATGTTCTGCGCCACAGTGTATGCCGTGGTCCATGCTGCCTGAAAGTTGAATCCGCCTGTCACGGCATCGATGTCGAGCACCTCGCCTGCAAAGTACAGCCCTGGGCAGTGCTTGCTCTCCAAAGTACTCATGTTGACCGATGAGAGGCTCACTCCGCCGCACGTGACGAACTCTTCCCTGAAAGCGCTCTTGCCTTCTATATTATATGTGTCGTTAGTCAGTATGTTAGCTATGCGGTTGATGCCTTTCCTGCCTACTTCGCCCCATCGTTTGTCGCGCTTCATGTCGCATTTCTCTATGAGGTAGTCCCAAAGGCGCTGCGGTATGGTGGCGTAAGGACGCACCGATGACAGTTGTTTCTGAGTGTTCTGCTTTGCCGTGATACTTATGTGCTCTATCACGCTGTCGGTGTTCGTCTCGCCCGTCCAGTTCACTATGAGCGGCGAACGGTAGGCGTTTTCAGCCAAGTGGCGTGCGGCATATGACGATAGTTTGAGGATTGCCGGTCCGCTCATGCCCCAGTGGGTAATGAGCAGCGGTCCGGTGCTTCGGAACTTCGTTCCTGGTATACTCGCCGTAGCGTTCCCGACCACCGTGCCCATGAGTTGGCGCAGGGCGGATGAGTTGATGCTGAAGGTAAAGAGCGACGGCACAGGATCGCTGATGGCATGGCCTAACCGTTCCAGCCAGTCAAGTCCTTTGCGCTGGGGCGAACCACCTGTAGTCACTACCACCTTGTCAAACCTCTCAGTTCGCACCCCCTCTTCCGTCTTGAACGAGAGAGAGAATCCTTCACCCTCACACGGAGCGATGTCGCTGCAACTGCATGAGCGCATCACTTTCACTCCGAGACGGTGGGCATGGGCAGTCAGGCAGTTGATTATGGAGTGCGAGTCCTGCGACTTTGGAAAGACGCACTGGTCGTCTTGGGTAGTGAGCGGCACGCCGTGGGCTTCAAACCATCGGTAGGCATCCTCATGGTCAAACACCTTGAAGAGGCGTTTCATGAGTTTGTCGCCGCGGGGATAGACCGTTTTCAAGTCGCCCACCTCAGCAAAGGAGTTGGTGCAGTTGCATCGTCCTCCACCCGAAATCTCGACCTTGGCGAGCACCCGTCTTGATTTCTCGAATATGCACACATCGGCGTCAGCTGCTCGCTCCTTCAGGTTGACGGCAAGGAAGAAACCCGCCGCACCTCCGCCGATGATAGCTATTCGTGACATGAGGTTATTATCGTTATTCTGTTATTTCTCAACCAATTCCTTTGACTTGAGCAGAGCCGCATTGATGTTAGGGCAGATGTTGCCCTCGCCCAGTATGTCTTCAAACTTGTTCTTGTCAAGAACCTTGCGCACCTTGTCGTTCACACCTGAGAGGATGATTGTGACATTGTCCTTGTGGCTCATAGATATGAGGTTTTCCAAGTTGTGTATGCCCGTAGAGTCGATGAACGGCACTTTTCTCATGCGTATGATGCGCACCTTTGGCTGTTGCTGCATGCTTGCCATGACCTCCTCAAACTTGTTTGCCACGCCGAAGAAGTACGGACCGTTGATCTCGTACACCTCCACTCCCTGCGGTATCACCAGATGTTCCAGACTGCTCGCGTCGAGGTCGCTCTCGTCGTCAGGGTCTATCTCGTCGGTGAGGACAGACACATTCGTTGTTTCGGTCATGCGGCGCAAGAAGAGCAGACATGCAAGCACAAGACCTATCTCAATAGCGATGGTGAGGTCGAAAATGACAGTGAGGATAAACGTAATCCACAGCACAGAAACGTCCGACTTAGGGTTGTGCATAAGCTCGCGCACTGTGCGCCATCCGCTCATGTTGTAGCTCACCACAACGAGCACGCCGGCAAGACACGACATCGGGATGTACTGCGCATAAGGCATGAGGAAGAAATATATGAGCAGGAGCACAACGGCATGGATGACACCCGCCACAGGAGTCTTGCCGCCATTGTTGATGTTAGTCATTGTGCGGGCAATGGCGCCAGTTGCCGGTATACCTCCGAAGATAGGGCAGAGGATGTTGGCAATACCCTGTCCCACAAGTTCCTGGTTAGAATTGTGCTTATGGCCTATCACACCGTCGGCCACCGTGGCGGAGAGCAACGACTCGATAGCACCGAGGATGGCAATGGTGATAGCCGGAGATATGAGACCCTTGATAGTCTGCCAGTCCATGTCGGGCATCATAGCCTCAGGTATGGCAGGATTAATCTTGAAGCGGTCGCCTATGGTTTCCACGTTGATTCCGTAGTTCTTGAGCAGCAGCCCCACGAGCGTCATCACTATGATGGCGATGAGCGAACCAGGAATCTTCTTCGAGAACTTAGGAGTCAAGGCAATTATCACTATCGACAAGATGCCCACCGCCGTTGTCCACAGGTCAATAGTACTGAAGTTCTCGAAGTAAACGCCCCACTTCGAAATGAAGTCGGCAGGCACGCTTCCCTCAATGCTCAGACCGAACAAGTCCTTGATCTGGGTCGTGAAGATAGTCAGCGCAATACCGCTCGTGAATCCCACGACGATAGGATAGGGGATGTAGCGGATGATAGTGCCCAGACGGAACAAACCGAGAAGAACCAGAAACACTCCGGCAAGCACTGTAGCTATGGCAAGCCCCTGCAGCCCGAACTGCTGGATGATGCCGTAGATGATGATAATAAAAGCACCCGTAGGACCGCCAATCTGCACACGGCTGCCACCGAAAAGCGAGATAGCCAATCCGGCAATGATGGCAGTGATGATACCCTTCTCAGGCGACACACCCGAAGCGATACCGAAAGCAATGGCAAGCGGCAGAGCCACTATACCCACGATTATGCCCGCCATGAGGTCGGCGGAAAAAGTCTGTTTGTTGTAGCTTTTCAACGTCTTGAAAAGTTCCGGTTTGAATGAGAACAGTTTCATAAAACTACCTTTTCTCTTTTAAAAATCCTTAAAAAACATCTTATTAACTTAATAACAATGTGCAAAGTTAGCGTTTTTCGGAAACAAGAGCAAAAAACTCTGTGTTTCAGTACGGTTGCAGATACTTTTTTGTTATTTTTGTGCCGAGAATGACGTGTTCTGAATCATTCCGAATGTTCTGAATATTCAGATTATTCCGAATCCTCCGAAAATCTCCGAATAACTAAAACCAATTACAAAATATGATTAAGAAGATTTTTACATTAGGGATGTTCGCCATCATGGGCGTAACAAGCGCAATCGCACAGGGCGAGTACACTGTGCAGGGTGAAGTTTCCAAAGCAGATTTCACAGGCGAGATTTATATCATGGACAACTTCGGACGCAAAGTTGTCGACACAACAACTGTTGCTGGCGGCAAGTTCGAGTTCAAGGGAAATGTCGACACTCCGCTCTTTGCTATGATCAATTCAAGAGACGCTGGATTGCAGTGCGCTTTCATCCTCGAACCAGGTAACATCACACTCGCTCAGGGAACAGCAAAAGGCACTCCTATGAACGATGACCTCAGCAAGTTGCTCGCTGACATGCAGACAGTTACTTCAAGAGACCAGTACAAACCGCTTATCGAGGCTTTGATGAGCAAGCACAACAATGACGTCCTCGGACTCATCGCAGTCACTCAGTTTGGTTCAGCGCTCGACGCTAAAGACCTCAAGGCTATCGTTGAGAAGTGCGGTCCTGTCATCACAGAGAACTCAACAGTGAAGGCAAGCAAGGCTGCTTGGGAAGCACAGGCAAAGACATCAGCAGGCATGATGTTCACCGACTTTGAAGTGGAATACAACGGAAAGATTCAGAAACTCTCCGACTATGTAGGCAAGGGCAAGTACGTCCTCGTCGACTTCTGGGCAAGCTGGTGCGGACCATGCAAGCGTGCCATCCCAGGAATCAAGGAGATTTACGAGAAGTACAAGGGCGACAAGTTCGAAGTTCTCGGTGTAGCCACTTGGGACAAGCCAGCAGACACAGAGAAGGCTATCGTAGACCTTCAGTTGCCTTGGCCGCAAATCATCAATGCACAGCGCATAGGTTCCGATGCTTATGGCGTGCAGGGCATCCCTCAGATCATCCTCTTCGCTCCAGACGGCAAGATCGTAGCTCGCGACCTCCATGGCGACGCCCTCAAAGCAGCAGTCGAGAAGGCAATGGAACAGTGATTAAAGTAAAAAGTTAAAAAGTAAAAATTAAAAAGTAGGGGCGGGGTTCGCCCGCCCGAAAACGCAAGTATAGTAGGGGCAGACCATCGTGTCTGCCCTTTTTTGTAGTTTAGAATGTAGGGACAAGGCGTGCCTTGTCCGAAGAATTTTAAACCACAGATTGCACGGATTCACACAGATTACTATTTTTTGGCACGGAGCTCACGGACATCACGGAACAACACGGTTTACAGACCCCTCCCTAACCCTCCCCAAGGGGAGAGAATATATACTTTGTAGGGGTGTCTCAAAATGCAGAAGTGCTATCAAATAGTCATGTCATCCTGAACGTCAGTGAAGGATCTCAGCGTCCAAATATGAGATTCTTCCTCCCTGCAGGTCGTCAGAATGACAAAATGATAGTATGTTTTCATTTTGAGACACCCTCTTTTTGGGGGAGGCACGGAATGCGCGGATATCACCACCCCTTGCGGGTGCCCAAGAATGGGAACAGACCACAGATTTCTCAGATTACAAGGATTTTAATCTGTGTGAATCCGTGCAATCTGTAGTTTGTACCATATTCGGGCGGGCAGCCCCCGCCCCTACGGCATATAATTCCCCTCCCTTGGGAGGGGTTAGGGGTGGGTCTTCTAGGGTGGGTCTTCTGGTCTTCTTTCGGGTTGGGTCTTTTCTTTTCTGTCATCACCGCGGTCTTAAATTCGTACCCCCTCGCTGAAAAGTATAAATAAAACTTATATTTGTAAGAATAAAACTATTATTTGTACAAATATTACTTTTATTTATACTTTTCTCCGAAGAGTAGAGAACTTTGGAGGCACGGAACACGCAGAAACCACGGGTGCCGCTGCTTTTTGTTCTAAAAATAAAAACCGTGGTATTCTGTGCGTTCCGTGTATTCCGTGCCAAAAAATAGTAATTCATGGTCTGCTCCGTACTCGGACAAGGCACGCCTTGTCCCTACAGTCAGATATACAAAAAGGGCACCAAGCATATAATTCCCCTCCCTGGGGGCGGAACGGAATAGGAGTTCCGCTTGCGACGACTGCCGGTTTATCGGCACAAAGGAGCACTCTTTAGAGTCCTTAGGTTTATCGGCACAAACGAGTCCCTATTGTTAGGGGTGGGTCTTCTATGGTGGGTCTCCTCAAGGTTTTATGTGACTTTTTACGTTTTTTCTTGCGGGATTCGTTTTTTTTTTATACGTTTGCCCATTCATTGGTGCATAGTGCATCATTGAAGTGGAATTACACATTATTATATATAACATTTTGTTTAACTAAAATCAGATTATTATGAAAAAGAACTTACTTGTTCTTGGTGCATTAGCACTCACATCGTTGGGCGCATTCGCACAGAATCTCTGGACTCCACCAACACCTCCTGCAGGTTCGGAGTTGGTTCCAGGTGAGAAGGTTTATCTTTTTAACAAGGAAGCCGGTGCATTCCTCCGCGGACTTGGTGAAGGCAATTCTCCTTATTGGGGCTCACGCGCAGGTGTTGCTATCGAAGGTTGCGACACTATCATCTTCCAGCCTGCTGTTGAGGCAAGCATTCCAGAAGGAACATCTCCGCTTCCAGGTGTTTCTACTGTAGTTACATGGGACACTGAGTGGGACGGACAGACTTACATCCTTCAGAACTATGCAAGCCACATTAGGGAACCTCGTTGGGATGAGGTTTGGTTCGGTCTTGCTGACTTGAATACTATCTGGGTGGACCGTCAGAACGATTCTCCTAACAACTACAACTTCTTCTGGAACGTTGTTAAGAATGCTAACGGAAACTACGAAATCAGCGTATCTACTAAGTCAATCGGTATCGCTGACCCTGACTTGTATGCTTCGCTTATAACTAAGGATGAAACTACAGGCGAAATCCTTTCAGAGCCAGCTATCAAGGGCGGTGAGCGTATCGGTGTGTCTGTTACAGACATAAACGGTGAAGTTCGTTTCGAAGGCGCTGCTGAAGACCTTTCATACGAATGGATCATCGTGAGCCAGGAAACATTCGCTACTCTCGACACTGCTAAAATGAAGGCAGAACTCGCACTTTACAGAGCAGCTGTTGACTTGAAGAAATATCTCGACGCTAAGAGCGCTGAATATACAGAAGTTGACTTCGCTGAAGTTGCAGCTGTTTACAACAACACAAACAGCACAGTAGAGGAGCTCGAGGCTGCAAAGGCTAAGGTTGATGCTCTCATCATGGCATGGCAGGCTGGTCAGGCTACTCCTGACAACCCTAAGGTGCTCGAAGGCGCTATCCAGAACGCTACATTCGATGTTATCGGTGACTTCTGGGGATGGCAGGGAACTGCTTTCGGCGCAGGTGGTACAGCATCAACTTGTGCTGAGCATTTCAGCAAGGTGTTCAATACTTATCAGGACATCAACGTAGAACTCCCTGTAGGTATCTACCGCGTTGCTGTTAAGGGTTTCCACCGTGCTGGAGGTACTGACAATGACTGGAACACTAAGGACGACCCTGCTGCTCGCACTGCTAAGCTTTATGCTGTTTCAGGCGAGGATTCACTCTACACAGGCATCCAATCTTTGGCTGCTGCTGCTTCTCCATCACCAGTGGAAGGTGCTGCTCAGGAAGTAACTTATGCAGGCATGTATCTCCCTAACTCAATGGCTGACTTCACAGTATATAAGGAAGCTGGTCTTATCAAGGAAGTTTCAGTGCTTGTTCCTGTAAACAATGGCAAGCTCCGTATCGGTGTTGTTAAGACTACTAACATCACTAACGACTGGACTATCGTTGACGACTTCACTCTCGAGTACTACGGAAGCACTCTTGCTGCTTACGAACTCTACAGAGATCAGGTTCTTGCTTCATACCCTGCTCCAGAAGAAGCAGTAGCTGATGGCGCTCTTTACAAGGAGTCTTATCTTACTGCATACACTGAGGCTTACAATGGTTTGGCTACTGCTACAGACGCTGCTACTATCTCTACAGCATCTACTAAGCTCGCTCCTACATACGACGCCCTCAATGCTAACGTTAAGGCTTATCAGGACTACCAGGCTGCTGTAGCAACTGCAGAAGAGTACTTGGGCAACAATGGCGACCAGCTCAATCAGGAGGCTGACACTGTGGTTTATCTTTCTGAATACATTGGTGGTGAATATGCACCAGGTGAGGAATATCCTTTCCCTAACGGTGCTTACCTCTATATCACAGGTATGGAAGAGCCAGGTGCTTGTACTCTCGAAACAGAGCAGGTTTATGAAGAAATCACTTATGTAAATACGTTGGTTACTGGTGCTGCTAAGTGCACAATGGAAGGTGGCGACGTTACTAACCTCCTCGTTAACCCAGACTTCTCAAACGGAGGCAATGGTTGGACTCTTGGTTCAGGATGTAACCCTGCATTCTCATGGGGCGAAGCAGAAGTATTCGGTGATAACCACGGACATGTAGACATCAGCCAGACTCTTACAAACGTTAAGCCAGGTATCTACTCAATCTCTGTTAAGGCATTTGAGCGTCCTGCTGGAAACGGTTCATACGATGGAACAGAAGAATCAAAGGTATTCCTCTACATGGGTGACCTCGAAACTCCAGTTCAGCTTATCACAGGTGACGTTCTTCCTGCAGAAGAGGCTGTAGACCGTGAAAACTGCTTGCTCTCTAACGACTACTTGTGGACATCTCCAGACGGTTCTATCAGCGGTTATGTTCCTAACGGAATGGAAGGTGCTTCTATCGCATTCGCTGCAGGCCGCTACGAACAGAAGTGCTACGGTATAGTAGGTGACGACGGTATCATGAAGATTGGTCTTACTTCACATGGTGTAGTTCCTCACTGGGTACTCTTCGACGACTTCAAGCTCACATTCTGGGGCAAGGATGCAGATGCTATGACAGAAGTTCTCACAGGAAAGTATGAAAATGCTGAGGAGTATCTTGGTACATACGGTTCTGAATTGAGTCAGCCTGCATATAACGCATTGAACGATGCTCTTACTGCTGCAGAGGCTGCTATTGACTCAGAAGATTACGACCAGATGGCTGCTGCATTGTCAGCAATCTCTAAGGCTCAGCTTGCTGCTAACGAAAACAAGACTGCTGTTGCGGCTCTCGTTTCTGCCCTTGACGCTCTCGACATCGCAACAATGGAGAATGAAGCAACTGCTTCAGAGGAGACATTCGGTAAGGCTGTTGCTATGTTGGAAGAATTCGGCGATGAGACAGCTTACATGGTTCTTACTACAGAGGAAATCAACGCTAAGATAGAAGAGATCAAGATCATTAATTCTCTCCTTCCTTACAATGCTCTTTACCTTGCTGACCTCGAAAGATTGCCTGAAATCCCTACAGATCCTGCTGAGCTCCCATTCGATATGGCTGGTTATCTCCAGAACGGCGACTTCAGCAGTGGCACTGACTTCTGGGAAATGCCTGTATGGGGTGGCGGTAACAACCAAGGTCTTGGCAATGCACGCGAATTCTGGAATGGCTCTGCTGCAAATCTTAAGTTTGACTTGAACCAGACTCTCTATGCTCTTCCTGAAGGTAAGTATGTTCTTGAAGCAGAACTTGCAAATGCTAAGAACGGTGCATTCGTTGAGGCTAACGAAGGTCGTGCACATCTCTATGCAGATGTTATCACTATCGGTGTTGACACTGTTACAACTTCTACTCCAGTTGAACCACGCGATGCAGACTTGAGTGATTCATCTTTGGATCCATATTCAATCGAATTTGATGTTCCTGCACATAAGGACGGACTCAAGGTTGTTCTCGGTATCAGAACAGTAGGCACAATGGCTGCTCGCTGGTTCGCATACGACAACTTCGTTCTCAAGATGCTCTCTAACCCAGCAACTGGTATCGAAGGTGTAGAAGAGAAGGTTGAAGCAGCAACTCCTGTTGCAGTTTACAACATCTCTGGTACTCGCATCAACAAGGTTTCTAAGGGCATCAACATCATCAAGATGTCTGACGGCTCAGTGAAGAAAGTGCTCGTTAAGTAAATAACAGCCCCCTCCCAACCTCCCCCAAAAAGGGGAGGCGCAGGGTAGGCATAAATCAAAACCCGTAGGGGCAGACCATCGTGTCTGCCCCTTTTTGTATGCTTGAATGTAGGGACAAGGCGTGCCTTGTCCGAGTACGGCGCAGCCTATGTATTACTGTTTTTTAGGCACGGAACACACGGACATCACTGATGCCACTGCTTTTTTTTAACAATTAACCGTGTCGTTCCGTGTTTCCAGCGTAGTCCGTGCCTCAAAAAAGGGCACCCGCAAGGGGTGCGCCCTACGACGTTATCGTTCCCGTTATCAGTTAAAAATTAATATACGATTAGTTTCATTCCAAAATAAATCACTATTTTTGTGCAAAGATGATCTAACAAGGCGTAGAAAGATATGACACAGATTATTCTTAATGTTGAAGATAGCAGCATGTTGCCAAGTTTGCGTAAAATTTTGGGCAACCTTAAAGGTGTGACAATAGCAAAAATGTCTCGCACCCGAAAAGGCACATTGTCTCGCGCTGTAGACGAGGTGAGAAAAGGACAGCTTACAAAGGTGAGTAGCGTGGCTGAACTTATGACAGAACTTGAGGCGTGATGTACGAAATCTTTTTTTCCAATCAATTCAAGCGTTCATATAAGAAATGCTTGAAAAGAGGGTATGACAAGCGTCTTTTTGAGGAGGTGGTTACTATTTTGGCAGAAACAGGCACATTGCCTCAACGCTACAAACCGCACAAATTATCTGGTAAGTGGTCTGGTTTTTGGGAATGTCATATCCAATCTGACTGGTTGCTTATTTGGGAGCAACGTGAAACCGAACTAATATTAATTCTGACCGATACCGGTAGCCATTCTGATTTATTCGGATGATTTTGTAGGGGCGGGGTTCGCCCGCCCGAAAACAATTGCCGTTCCCGTTATCGTTGTCGTTCTCGTTAATGTAAAACTATAATTACAGAGGGAAATATACCATTTCCTTTTGTATATTAATAAAGATGCTGTATTTTTATACTGAAAAGTATTTTTGGCATGTAAATGGAAAAAACAAAGCAACTTGACACGGTCACACAATGTAATTTATTATCACCAATTATGGGTGATAAGGTGCGAAATAGTATTGTAATTATAAGGAAGCAAAATGTAATATCTGATGCTGATGTTGCATATTTATATGGTGTGGAAACAAAAAGGGTAAATGAAGCCGTCAGGAATAATCCTGATAAGTTTCCAGAGGATTATATGTTTACTTTGACGGCTGAAGAACTTCAGGATTTGCGGACGAATTTTTCGACCACAAAAATTTCTACCAAAAGTAGGACTATGCCTAAGGTTTTTACGGAGAAGGGACTATATATGCTTGCAACAATACTTAAAAGCAGAAGCGCCCTTGAGGTAACATTTGCTATTATCGAGACTTTTGCAAAGGTTAGATACTTGAAAAAGGAGATTGTGGATTTGCACAAAGAGAAAAATCCTCAAAACCAGACGGAAAAATTAAAACATTTTGGGGAAGTTCTTTCTGATATAGTTATGCCTGATTTAGAGACATCTGAAACAGAATCCACATTGGAGCTAAACTTTTTTATTGGAAAGATAAAGCATACGGTTAAAAGAGTAAAAAAAGGATAGCATTTACTCCATTTGTCCCAATCATCGTCCCCGTATTGACGTAGGGGCAGACCATCGTGTCTGACCCTTTTTTTGTAGACCCTCCCCTAGAAGACTCCTTTGTGCCGATAAACCTAAGGACTCTAAAGAGTGCTCCTTCGTGCCGATAAACCGGCAGTCGTCGCAATCAGTGCTGCTATTTCGCACTGACCTCGCAAGCGGAACTCCTATTCCGTTCCGCCCCTGGGAGGGGAATATAGTCATGGTGCAAACCACAGATTGCACGGATTTACACAGATTAAAATCCTTGTAATCTGAGAAATCTGTGGTATAAATTCTTAGGACAAGGCACGCCTTGTCCCTACATTCTGAACTACAAAAAAGGGCAGACCATCGTGTTTGCCCTTTTTTTGAGGCACGGATTGCGCTGAAAACACGGAGCACCACGGTTGATTTGAAATATGGGACAGTGGCATCAGTGATGTCCGTGAGTTCCGTGCCAAAAATAGTAATTTGTGTGAATCCGTGCAATCTGTGGTTTGTACCAACAAGTGATTATATTCCCCTCCCTTGCGGAGGGGTTAGGGGAGGGTCTTTCTTTCCCTTTTTCTTGTAGGAAAATTTTTATTCTGCACACGTGCGTATATATGGAAAGAGATATTTGGAAAAGGCTCTTTTCGGGATGTATCTTTGCATCGTCAAAAGGAAACGGGGCGCGCCGAAGAACGATTGACGCTATGAAAAATACATTATAATCAACACATTTATTAATCTATTAAAAACACATTTATTACTATGGGACAGATTAAAGTAAAGACATCAGTGCAGAAGTTAGTGGCACAGGACAAAGACATCTATGTAAGCAGAGCAGTACGCTTCTCTAAAATTCCTACAGCGGAACTTATTGAGCATGCGGCAAGCGACTCCGGACTTTCCGACTCGATGGTGGCTGCAGCATTCTATGCAATCGTCAAGCAGGTGAAGGAACTTATGCTCAACGGACACTCAATAGAGTTGGGGACTCTCGGCACACTGCGCTTCTCAATGAGTTGCAAGGCTGCGAAGACTGCCGAGGACGTGAGCGCTACAAATGTGAAGACTCGACGCATTCTTATCGCTCCGAGCAAGACTCTTAAGCAGGCTCTTGACAATGTTACTTTCACCGGATTCTCTGTGGCTGGTGAGGATGGTGCCACTGGCGAAGAGGAAGGCGACGAGATTGTGTAAATCACTAACGGGAATCGTTTAACGTTGAGGGTTAAGGGTTTAACGTTGATAGGGTTGCGTAGGGGGAGACCGTTGCCGTTAACGTTATCGTCTCAGTTATCGTTATCGTTGTAGGGGCGGGGTTTGCCCGCCCTTTTCTGAAACAAATCAAAAACAATTATTATTATGAATAAACAGTATATTAGACAATTATTGGATTTTGTCGATAAGAACCGAGAGTTGGTAATCATGTTCCTTACATTGTTGAAGAACTGCAAGAAAGGAAGGGGCGTGAGTGATGAAAATTAAACTTGTACGTAAATATAAAAAGCAGGGCTATACCATTGGCGCCCTGCTTATTGACGGAAAGAAATTTTGCGATACACTGGAACCGGAGGACAGGGGGTTGACTTCGGACATGACGAGTGAGGAGGTGAGGAGCCTGAAGGTGGTTGGCAAGACTGCCATTCCGAAGGGACGCTATCAGGTGAGAATGGATGTGGTGAGTCAGAAGTATAAGAAGCGTCCTGCGTATGAGTTCTGCGATGGTAAGTTGCCTCGTCTGGTTGCGGTGCCTGGATTCATCGGCATTCTTATCCATATAGGAAACTGGAAGGAGGACACTGGCGGGTGTATTCTTGTTGGGAAAAATATTGTGAAGGGCGGTTTGCTGCATTCTACCCGGACTTTTCAACTGCTGTATGCAAGGCTCAAGGAGGCTAAGGAGGATATTATAATGGAGATAGTTTAAAGTTAATAGTTTATAGTTAATAGTTAATAGTTTATAGTTAATGGGTTAGGGGTTATCATTCCTGCGATTTAAACTCTCAACTTTAAACTCTCAACTTTAAACTTTTAACTCTTAACTTTATCAATGATACTTCTATGTCGTTGTGCTGCTTCGAACTTGCGCCATTCGGTGACTTTTTCCGTTGTCTTGCGGTCGAAGAATGCGGTGCAGAAACGTTCCCAGATATATTCTACGGCGAGCGGAGAAGGGTGGACCATATCGTCGGCATAGAAGCGGTAGTCGCGCAGTTCATCCATCATTATCTCGTAGGCTGGGAAATATAGGCATAGTTCCTTCCGGAGTTCGCACAGGCGGTCGACAGCAAGTAGAAGGGTTGCTTTGCTTAACTGGTTGGCATGAAGGCCGTCGCGCTTATGACGTATAGGACTGACGGTGAACATCACCTTGAGGTGCGGGTTTGTGTTGTGCAGTTCGTCGAGTAGGGGGAGCCATTCATTAACGATGTCATCTGTATTCAGGCGATTGCGGTTGAACAGTGTTTCGCTCATCTTGTGGCAGTTGGCAACGATGCGGTTGTCTTCCTTAAGTCGGTAGACATAGGACGAGCCGAGTGTTATGACGAGCAGGCTGGAGTTTATCAGATGCTCATGAGCTGTGCGGATGGAGGCGTTGATGTTTTCGACTAAGGATTCGGCGCTGTCTGCCGAAAAACGGCTGTGGTGCATCCAACTGTGCCAGATGTTCTCGGAGTTGAATATCTCGCTGTCGGTTGCGGAGTAGTTTCGGCAGGCAATGATGTCTTTGAGTGCCTGGCTTACAGACATGGGATTGTAGAGAGTGCCGAAGGGGTTGATGCAGCAGCGGAAATGCGCCTCTTGCAGTTTGCCTCCGATATTGTCGGCAAAGCATGAACCCATGAGAACCATTCCGTCCTCATGGGTTATGCTAATAAGTTTGCGAGAGATCTCGATGGGGGTTGTAAGTTGCATGTTGATGCAATTTAGAAGTTGGGTTTTATTCAGCGGTAGCAAGCGGTGAAGGTGTGTTGTATACGCGTGCAGCAAGTTCCTTGTCGAGCATATACATGCCGTACTTGTTGCCCTCGACAGCTTCGAAAGCCTGAATCATGTCGCGTGCTGACTCTTCTTCCTCAACCTGCTCGTCGATGAACCATGTGAGGCGGTTGATAGATGCGAAATCTGCGTCTTCCTTAGCGATGGCTGCAAGGTTGTTGATGAGTGCAGTGACCTTCTTCTCATGCTCAAGAGTCTGTTTGTACATGGCAAGTACGCTGTCCCACTCTGCAGGCACTTCATCGATAGGTTTGAGCACAACCTTTGCGTCGCGTGAGTTGAGGTAGTTCATGAAGATGCGAGCGTGGTCCTGTTCCTCTTTGAACTGGATGAAGAACCAATTTGCTACTCCTTTGTGTCCTTTTGCCTCTGCGTCCATTGACATAGCGAGGTAAAGGTAAGCTGACCAAAGTTCTGCGTTGATCTGTGCATTGATTGCATCGTGTAATTTCTTGCTTAACATAGTCTGTATTAGTTTTTAAGTTTTTAAGTTTGTGAGTTTTTAAGTTTGTGAGTTTGGGTGGGCGATGATACTCGCCCACATTCTAATTTCTACAATTCTACTTTCCAGAGTCCGTGGAGGTTGCAGTATTCGTAGACTGCTGTAGGAGTGCCGTTGCATGTGCAGTACACGGCTTCAGGCTTGTCGGTGAGATTGATACGGGTGCCGCCGTTCTCTGTCTCTACGTAGATGAATGCGATGTGATGCTCTGGCAGCATAGGGTGTGCAACGCTTCCTACTTCGATCTTTAACGTATTGTCATCGATTTTTGTCACAACAGGTACATGTTTCTCTGTGCTTGCGTCTACGGTGTTGGCTACCAACTCCTGCATTTTCTCGCCGCAGCAAACTACTGGAACCTTTGAATCTACTACTTTCTCTATCACGTTGCCACAATGTGCGCATTTATAAAACTTTGTTGCCATAATCTGTTTCCTTTCTTTGTTCTAAATGTGTTAGTAATTCTTTTCTTTTGTTTTGATGATGCAAAAATAGTTATAATGAAAATTTCTTGCAAATAGATTGTGTCTATAACGATATAGATTGAACTATGTTAGCAGTCATTACTCTTTTAAAACAAGGCAATGGCAACAATGTTCATTTCACGTAGAATATTGGTGCGTCGGTCTTTGGATCTATAGCCTGTTTCACGTCTTCAGCCTTAGGTATGGTGTAGCCGATGCGGTAGGCTGGTTTCATGAGGTGGAGCGGAGTGTTTGAGTCGTTCACTTGCTGTGTCTGTGCGCATAGTGCTCCTGCAAAGCATAGCGCGATAGCGCACGATGTAGTTTTTCTCATAGGATGTGTATTTCACCGTAAAGATAGTGAAAAAAGGGAGAATGATGTGCAGGCAAGCGCTCAAAAAAACACATACGCCTCGACCGATGCCGGCACATTGAAAAACTTTGTTTATCTTTGCGAGACTATATACGCTATTAAAACTAAAATAACTAAAACTATATATATGACTTTTTTGGAACTTTGCGAGAAACGTTTCTCTGCACGCAAATTTACTGACGAACCTGTGAGCAAGGAGGATTTGGACTATATCCTCAGGTGTACACAGCTGGCTCCGTCGGCTGTTAATTTCCAACCGTGGAAATTTGTTATCGTAGAGTCGGAGGAGGCTAAAGGGAAACTTCGCCAGTGTTACAACCGCGAATGGTTTGCTACAGCACCTATGTATATCGTAGCTTACAAGAACAAGCAGCAGGAGTGGGTGAGAAAATACGATCAGAAACCTCACGGCGATGTTGACGTGTCGATAGCTGTGGAGCATATTTGCATGGCTGCCACAGATCGTGGACTCGGTACTTGCTGGGTGTGCGCCTATAAGCCGGAACCGCTTGCAGAACTCTTTCCGCAGTCGGAGGAGTGGGAGGCAGTGGCTATTGTTCCGATAGGCCATATTGCAGAGGACTGCCCTGTGGGCGAGAAGAAGAGAAAAGACCTCAGCGAGATTGTGGAGAGAGTTTAATGTTTAAAGTTGAGAGTTTAAAGTTGAAAGTTTAATGTCCCTCACCCCTCACCTTTACCCCCTCACCTTTACCCCCTCACCTCTAACCTCTAACCCCTAACCCATACTAACAGTTTTGAATACAAAAAATATACAGATAGCAGATTATAACTATCCGCTTCCTGACGAGCGCATAGCCAAATTCCCTCTTTCGGAGCGCGACAGTAGCAAACTTCTTGTATACCGTGGAGGCGAAGTGAGTGAGGACAAGTTTACGAATCTGCCTAAGTACCTTCCGCAAGGGGCGTTGATGGTATTCAACAATACGAAGGTGATTCAGGCTCGTCTGCATTTTCGCAAGGAAACGGGTGCTACGATTGAGGTGTTTTGTCTCGAACCTGCCGCTCCTAATGACTACGTTTTGAATTTTCAGGCCACGGAGCGAGTTACGTGGTACTGTCTTGTGGGCAATCTGAAGCGCTGGAAAAGCGGTGCGTTGTCGCGCGTTGTGAATGTGAAGGGAAGGGACGTGACCTTTTCTGCCACACGAATGGGCGAGCATGGTACGAGTCACGAGGTGGAGTTCCGATGGGACTGTAAGGATGTTACTTTTGCCGAGATTCTTGAGGCTGTGGGCGAATTGCCTATACCTCCGTATCTGAATCGTGAGACTCAGGAGAGCGACAAGCGGACTTATCAGACTGTGTACTCAAAGATAAAAGGTTCGGTGGCGGCTCCAACAGCGGGGCTTCACTTTACAGAGCGTGTGCTTGCCTCGATTGATGAAGCAGGCATTGATCGTGAGGAACTGACGCTGCACGTTGGTGCAGGCACGTTCAAGCCTGTGAAGAGCGAGGATATAGGCGGACACGAGATGCATTCTGAATATATAGTAGTGAAGCGTCAGACTATAGAGAAACTTATCAATCATGGCGGCGAGGCGATAGCAGTAGGCACAACATCGGTGCGCACGCTTGAGAGCCTGTACTATATAGGATTGAAACTTGCCGCTAATCCTAACGCTACAGAGGATGAGCTGCACGTAAATCAGTGGGAACCGTATGCAGAAGATGTGGTACAGATGACAGCCACTGATTCGCTGGAGCAGATTCTTGCATATCTGGATCGCAACGGATTGGCTGCTTTGCACACAAGTACTCAAATAATCATAGCTCCAGGGTATGAATATCACATTGTGCGCCGTATAGTGACCAATTTCCACCAACCTCAGAGCACGTTGTTGCTGCTTGTGTCAGCATTCGTCAAAGGTGACTGGCGAAAAATCTATGATTATGCTTTGAATCATGACTTCCGTTTCCTTAGCTACGGCGATTCGTCATTGCTTTGCCCGTAATAAATAGTAAAACGAAGATGCAGTATAAAATAGAAGATATATCCAATATTATCGGAGCTGATAGGTATGGCAGTGCCGATACTGTTGTAAACTGGTTACTGACAGACAGTCGTTCGTTATGTTTTCCGGAAGAGACTCTCTTTTTTGCCATTAAAACTCAGCGAAATGACGGTCATAAATATATAGAGGAACTCTACCGCAGGGGAGTGCGTAATTTTGTAGTGACGTCGTTGCCTGATGATGTGAATAATTATGCCGGTAGCAATTTCCTCGTAGTGGGCAGCGCAATAGAGGCCTTGCAGGCGCTGGCTGCACACCATCGGCAGAAGTTTGACATTCCGGTGATTGCAATAACCGGTAGCAACGGAAAGACTACTGTGAAGGAGTGGTTGTACCAACTGCTTTCGCCTGATTTCAATGTGTGCCGTTCTCCACGCAGTTACAACTCACAGGTGGGAGTGCCATTGTCTGTATGGCTCATGTCGGAGCATAACGATATAGCTATCTTTGAGGCTGGAATATCTCAACCTGGCGAAATGGAGCGCATAGAACGTGTACTTAAGCCAACGATGGGTGTGGTGACAAACATTGGAGAGGCTCATCAGGAGAATTTCTTGAGTTATGACATTAAGTGTGCGGAAAAACTAACTCTTTTCAAGGGATGCAAATCTGTCGTGCTAAACTACAACGATGAGGTTATACTGAGAGGTGTGCCAACCATTCCGAGCAAGGCAGAACGGGTGACTTGGACGAAACCAATTCATGGGGGCGGACTTGAAAGGGAGGCTACACTCGTTGTGCATAGTATAGAAAAGACTGACAATCACGCTGTTGTAAATTATTCTATAAATGATGAGTCGGGGCATTACACTATCCCGTTCATTGATGATGCGGCTATAGAGAACTCAATAACATGCTTTGCTACTTGTCTGGCGCTCGGTGACAGGGTTAAAATTGATGATATATGTCAGAGGCTGGCAAAACTTGACCCTGTGGCGATGCGACTGGAAGTGAAGGACGGGCGCGGAGGTTGTACGCTCATCAATGACTCTTACAACTCGGATATTCAGTCGCTTGATATTGCACTTGATTTTATGAGTCGTCGGCCAGATTCGAAAGAGCAGCGCCGCACTCTCATTCTAAGCGATATTTTGCAAAGTGGTGAGGCGCCTCGTTCGCTCTACAGCCGTGTGGCTCAGATGGCTGCAAGCCGTGGCATAGATAAGGTTATTGGCGTGGGCGACCAAATAAGTAACTGTGCTGACTACTTCCCTATGGAACGTCATTTTTTCCTGACGACCGACGAACTTATCGCAAGTGATGTTTTTGCACAGCTTGCAAATGAATTTATCCTTATCAAAGGGGCGCGTCAATTCCGTTTTGACAAACTGTGCGACTTGCTCACTCTGAAAGTGCATCAGACAATACTAGAGGTGAACCTCAACGCTCTTACCGACAATATCAATTATTACCGTTCGTTTATGCGCCCTGAAACTAAAATGGTTTGTATGGTTAAAGCATCGGCGTATGGTATTGGTTCGCTTGAAACGAGCAAAACACTTCAGGACAACGGTGTCGATTATCTCGCAGTAGCTGTGGCCGATGAGGGCGCTGACCTTCGTAAGGCAGGAATAACTGCCAATATTATGATAATGAATCCGGAAATGACATCTTTCAAGATGCTGTTTGACTACAGGCTTGAACCTGAGGTTTTCAACTTTGAAATACTTGAGGCGCTGATCCGTGCTGCAGAGAAAGAGGGAATTACGAATTTTCCGATACATATAAAACTCGATACAGGCATGCACCGTCTCGGTTTTAACCCTGACACGGATATGCCGCGACTGATAGAGCGTCTTACTCGTCAGACTGCGCTTGTGCCATGCTCGGTGTTCTCGCATTTCGTGGGAAGCGACAGTGATGACTTTGATGATTTCTCGCATAGGCAGTTCGAACTCTTTGACCATGCCAGCAGTCAGCTTCAGTCGGCTTATAGCCACAAAATATTGCGCCATATATGCAATTCGGCAGGGATAGAGCATTTCCCAGAGTACCATCTCGACATGGTGCGTCTCGGTTTGGGATTATATGGTATTGACCCTCGCACAAACAATCACATAAATAATGTCGTCACTCTAAAGACTACGATATTGCAGATTCGCCAGGTGAAGAAAGGTGACAGCATTGGCTATAGTCGTCGTACTATACTTGAGCGTGACAGTAGAATTGCGGCTATTCCGATTGGTTATGCCGATGGATTGAACCGTCGTTTGGGCAACCGTAATTGCTATTGTCTTGTTAATGGCAAGAAGGCTCAATATGTGGGAAATATTTGCATGGACGTATGTATGATAGATGTGACTGGCATAGACTGCAACGAAGGTGATGTAGTTACGATTTTTGGTAGTGACTTGCCGGTAAGAGTTCTGAGCGACTCTGTCGGCACTATCCCCTACGAAATACTGACAGGTATATCTACACGAGTGCAGCGAGTGTATACTCAGGAGTGATGTTGGAGGCGAAGTAATAAATCGTAAGATTTTTCGTTTATAAATACGGTGCTTAATGTAAGTTTACTCAATGAATACACATACATTTCCAAACGGGTTGAGAGTCATTCATCACAGGACGGCTGCTGATGTCGCTTACTGTGGCATTGCCATTGATACTGGTTCTCGCGATGAGCTGGAGTCGGAGTTTGGCATAGCGCATTTCTGTGAACACATGCTGTTTAAGGGCACAAATAAGCGTAAGGCTTGGCACATTCTGAACCGGATGGAAACTGTGGGAGGAGACTTGAACGCTTACACGAACAAGGAAGAAACTGTGGTTTACTCTGCTTTTGTGAAGGAACACTTTGCAAGGGCGGCAGAGCTGATTTGCGACGTAGTGCTGAACAGTACCTTCCCTCAGCATGAGATGGAAAAGGAGGCGGAAGTTATTGTTGATGAGATTGAAAGTTACAACGACTCGCCTTCGGAACTTATTTTTGACCGTTTTGAGAATGCTATTTTCAAGGGGCATCCATTAGGGCACGACATCTTGGGCAGTGCCGAGAGGATTAGAACTTATGCGACTGATGACGCAAAACGCTTCGTACGGCGTATGTACCGTCCGGAACGAATGGTTTTCTTTGTGCTGGGCGATATAGATTTCAAGCATATACTGAGGACTGTAGAGAGGTATTTTGTGCTTCCAGCAGAGGCTTCTGAAAATACCGAAACTTCTGAGTCTTCAGAATCTTCAGATTATACTGAAAGTTCCCACAATATAGAGCATAGGTCTACTCATCAGGCGCATGTGATGTTGGGTTGCAGAGGCTATGCTTCAAAGGACAAGCGTCGCATAGCATTATATTTTCTAAACAACATAATAGGCGGTCCAGGCATGAACTCAAGGCTAAACGTGGCTTTGCGTGAGCATCACGGACTGGTTTATACCGTGGAGAGCACTCTGACTAACTATACTGACACCGGCACCTTTGCCATCTATTTCGGTTGCGACCCTGAGGATGTGAAGAAATGCTTGAGGATAGTGCGTAAAGAACTTGACAGGTTTATAAACGAACCTTTGACTGATAGGCAGATGAAGGCCTACATAAAGCAGATGAGCGGACAGATAAGGGTGGCTTGCGATAATCAGGAGAATTACGCCCTGGACATGGCAAAGAGTTTCTTGCATTACGGTAAATTTGAAGGTATAGATGAAACTCTGCGCCATTTGAACTCGCTCACTCCTGAATTTGTTCAGATGGTGGCTTCTGAGACTTTTAGAGAGGACAACATGACTATAGTAGAATTCGTACCATAAATAATAGAATTATGAAAAAACTGTTGTTTGCAATTATTATATTCCTTGCAGGTGGTATATCTGCATTTGCTGAGAATGGCGACTGGCGTGTCTATGCGGCTTATCACAACGCTACGAAAGTAGCAAAGATGGGTGAACGCCTGTATGTATTAAGCGACGGAGGTCTGTACAGTTACGATCCGGAGGATATGAGTTTGGAGACTTACGACAAGGCTACGTTGCTCAGCGACAACGGTATTTTTGACATTACGCCATGTGAGGCGACAGGCGAACTGGTCGTTATCTATACAAACGGAAATGTTGACATCTTGGATTCTGCAGGCGATTGCTATAATATGCCGGAACTGAAAAACAAGGTGCTTGATGATAAGACAATCAACAGCGTGTCAAGTTTTGGAGCGTTGGTCTATGTTTCCACAAACTCAGGAGTGGTGGTTATTGACGTAGATAAGAAGGTTTTCACCAATTACTACAATATAAACCAGGCGGTATTGAGTGTTGCCGAATACGACGGCGCGATTTATGCGTCGACTGCCGACGGAGTTTATAAGGGAGATAAGAAAAGCAATCTGCTCGACTCTAAAAATTGGGAAAAACTGAACACGGCATCTTTGGGCGAACTGATTGTGTTTGGCAATGAATTTTATACTTTGGCAAACAAGGCTGTGTATAGGATTACAGACAAGTCTAACTTCTCAGCGTCTAAGATTTTGTCAGAGACCTACACAGCCCACTCTGTTTCCGGTGGCAAACTTTATCTGTTCAGTGCGAAGAAAGTCGTTTCAATTGGCGCTGGCGGAGAGATGGAAAGCTATGCCATGAGCGGAGTGGAGCATATGATTCTGAACGGCGGAGTCTACTGGGCAGCAAGCGGAAAGGAAGGTCTTGTAGGTCTGAAACTGGCTGATAATGCTTTTGAAAAGACTGTCGATACCGTTATACCGGACAGTCCGGTGCGCAACTATTGCTACAAACTGAATATGATAGGCGACCGATTGCTTATAGCAGGCGGTTCGTTCGACTATAACGGTCTGGAGCGTGAGGCTACGCTGATGAAGTACGAAGATGATCGCTGGACTGCGTTTGATGAAGAGAGTGTGAAGGAGGTAGTCGCAGCTCGCGACTACAAGGATATGACCGATATCGTGCAGGACCCTTCTGATACGGAGCATCATTTTGCATCAGCTGCCAGTTCGGGCCTGTATGAGTTCCGCGACTACAAACTCGTCAATCATTACACTTACAACAATTCTCCGCTGACGAGTATTTTGCCTAATTCGTCACGTCCTGGATTCTACACCCGAATCACAAGTCTCAACTTCGACAAGGACAAAAATTTGTGGATGTGCAACACCGAGTGTGACACAATAGTCCGAGTTAGGAAGAACGACGGGACATGGAAGGCATTCTATTTTGAAGATATAGCGGGCTATCCTACATTCGACCATACAGTTTTCGATTCGCGCGGTTGGGCATGGATTAACAGTCGCCGAAGCACGTCTTTAGGCCATCGTGCAGGCGTGTTAGTATTCGACACTAACGGTACGCTTGACGATACCAGTGACGACCGTCATAAATTTATAGGAGCTTTCAACAATCAGGACGGAACGCCATACGCTCCTGACCTCTTCAACTGTATTACGCCCGACTTAAACGGCGCAATCTGGTTCGGAAATAGTCTTGGACTTTTTGTCAGCTACAATCCGGAAGATGTGTTCAAGCAGAACTTCTACCTCTCGCAAGTTAAAGTTCCCCGTAACGATGGAACTAATCTTGCCGACTACCTCCTTAACGGAGTGAACGTGAAGTGCATAACCATTGATGGCGGAAACCGCAAGTGGATAGGTACTTCAGGCAGCGGAGTCTATCTCATCAGTCATGACGGACTGGAAACAATCCACCACTTCACAGTTGACAACTCCCCTCTTATATCTAATAACATTTACTCCATTGCTATCGACGGACAGACCGGAGAGGTATTTATAGGAACTGACCGCGGACTCGTGTCTTTCATGGGCAACGCCACTGAACCGGAGAGTGAGATGGACGACGATTTGCTAAAAGTCTACCCTAATCCTGTTCATCCTGATTATCAGGGGCAAATCACCGTTACAGGATTGATGTTCAACAGCAACGTGAAAATAGTGAATGCTGCTGGTCGCCTCGTTTACGAAGGCACATCCGTCGGCGGTGAATTCACATGGAACGGCCGACTTTCTTCAGGCAAGCGCGCCGCTTCCGGCATCTACTACGTTCTTGCCACCGATGAGGAAGGCAACGAAGGCGCTACGACTAAGTTCCTTATAGTGAGGTAGTGATGGGGTAGCTAAGTCGCTATCATGTATCTGCACCAAACAGCTTTGCACTTCTCAGATACCTTTTCGCCTTTTGCATCTTCTGCAATCATGCGTGTATAGCATCGGGCAACGACATATTTCTGTGCGAAAGCTCTGTTTTCGTTTGGGGGTTCTTCTTAATAAGCGGACTGCTCACGTTCAACAGCTACATCAAGACTCCAAATTTGAAATCCTTTGTAGCGAGGCGAATAAGGCGAATTCTTCCCGCTTATTTGGCTGTCGTGCTGATGGGTTTCATTGCAGGAATGTTTCTGACCTCTCTGCCATTTAGCGAGTTTCTGCACAATGCTCAGACATGGAAGTATCTCGGTGCAAATGCCGTCTTTCTCAACTATCTGCAACCGACTCTCCCAGGGGTGTTTGAAGGCAACGTTCTTCCTTTTGTCAATGCGTCGCTGTGGACTATGAAGGTGGAAATAATGTTCTACGTCAGTGTTCCAATTGTCTATTGGTTAATCAATCGGTATGGTAGAAATAAAGTGATCATTTCCATCATCTTGCTTTCGATTCTTTACGATGTGCTTACTGCCGAACTTTACAATTACACCGGCAATCCTGTCTATGCCAAACTGAATCATCAAGTGTTTGGCATGTTTGCTTACTTCTATGCGCCAGTGCTGCTTCTTTTCAATAAGGAAAAAATCAGAAAACATATCGTCTCGTTGCTCGTCCTGAGCATCCCGCTATTGCTGTGTGCCTATTCGAACGAGTGGGTTAAGCGCCTTTCTCCGTTCACTCTAAGCATCGTCCTTGTCGCTTTCGCCTATGGAGTGAGAAAACTGCACTTCTCCTACGGTTGGAAAGATGTGTCCTACGAATTTTACCTTCTCCATTTCCCCGTCCTACAGGTTTTTCTGGCGATTAATCCTGGCATTTCCCTTCCCGTGCTTCTCGTCATGTCACTGACCTTTACCCTTGTTTTGGCTATGGCGCTCAATAAGGTGTTGGCTATATGGATTTCTTGGAAAAGTGTTGTGTTCTAATGGCGAATAAGGATTGCATGATTCTTATATCAAACTCACATTCTTTTTAGAGTTGTTGGAATAGAAGAAAGTATATCAAAAAGAATTATACTATCATTTTGTCCGACAGAGCGAAGCGACGAGGAATATCTAATGCAGATGTTGAGATCCCTCCCTACGGTTCGGGATGACGTAACACTTTGATTGCAAATTTTCATTTTGATACATCTCTTTGTTATATGCTCTATTTCAAATTGTATATTTTGATTAGAGTATAATCCTTTTCAAAATCTTTTATTTTGAGTTTGTTCTTAAAGTTGGCGTGCCCAGTCCAATGTTTAGGAGGATTGTTAAAACGTTCATACTGCTCGCTTAATACATTCTCATTTTTTGCAACTATGGCAAATGCAACTTTTGTGTTTTCTTCACTGGTCTCTTCTCCGATTTTAAAATAAACAGTACTTGTTTTTGTGAAGTCGTTGCCGTAATCGGTGTAATTTCCAAGATAGGCACCGTAGTCTCTCCAACGTGCATATTCTATGTCGAAACTTCCTTTGTATTCCATTACATCTCCTTTAATGAGATATAATGCGAATTCAGGTAAATTAGGGTATTTACTGGAGGATGTGACGCTCATTCTTGCAGTTACATATTTGTTGCCTCTATCAGCACTGCGATAGTGGTAACTATCGTCATATGCATCAAAGATGAATTGTGAACCTATAGAGATGTTAGAAATAGATATTTTATTATAGTCAACTTGGAATGTCGTTTTTTGTTGAAGCGCTTTAAATCCTAGAGCCTTTAACCTTTCTTCTTCAGCTTTTTTGCGTTCTTCTTTCTTCTTGATTATTTCTAATTGTTTTACGCATTCAGCGGCTTCCTTAGACTTCGGGAAAATAGATGTGAGAGCTTTAATCTCTTTTTTTGCCGCTACGAAGTTTTCTGATTTTATGTTTTCAAGTATGGCATTGAAGCGTTGGTCTGCAGGATATGAGTAAATGACTAAAGAGTCTTTTAAATTTTTGATAATGTTTTCGTTGTATGTAATAATACTTTTGAGCGAATCGCATTCTTGTTGTAAATGCATGCTTTCTTTAACGACATTGTTGTACTCTTCGTTGCTAATTCCGCAACTTCCAAATGCCATTAGTGTGCTTAAAAGTGCAAGATTTGTTTTAATATTCATGGTGCAAATTTTATAGTTCTCCAGTTTCCACAAGAACCGTATAAAAAATGAAGCGTGGAACTGTATGCCACTCTCTATATGCAGGCCCTGAGAAAACCTATGGAAAAAGATGTGGGAATAACAGCCCCACGCATAGCGTGGAGACCATTACGCCATCTCTTGTTTCCATTTATGAAGTTTCTCAGGCTTCGCATATACAAGATGAAGACATAACGCCTCAATATTATTTCAAATGTCTTGGATGGATTTCTCCGCCCAATTGCAAAAATACAAAAAATAATGAATGGGAAATCGTATTCGTGCAATATTTTTAGAACCATAAATAAAACATAATTGTAAGTGCTGATTTGCATAGATTTAAGTGGAAAGTTTGATATTCCTCGCTACAGATTTATCTTCACCTCGGTGCAAACTTTTAAGTGCTGCGGAGAAAACTATAAATAAAAGTAATATTTGTACAAATAATGGTTTTATTTATATAAATATTAGTTTTATTCTTACAAATATAAGTTTTATTTATAGTTTTTAGCGAGGGGTTGGGAAGTATTGAGCGGGGTGGTTTTAATTTGTGATGTAGGAGTTATGGATTTTGTTGTGTGCTGTTGATAATTGGAGATTCTATTATGAGTATTTTTATTGCTGTTGCTGAATAATTACGTCTATTCATGGTTTTTTGATTATTGGTATTTTTCTCTGGGGGATTTCGTATCTTTGCGTGTGGTGAATTTTATAATTTGGAATTATGATAAGGGATATTCTGGTGCCGCTGGTGTCTGAGCGGTTTCTTCGGGAGGAGCGTTACAGGCAGGGGCATATACGCATAATCAATGCGCTGTCTGGCAGGTGTATCTTGGTACTGCATGTGCCTGAAATGAAGGCGGTGGCGAAACGGATTGCCGGGGGCGAGGAGGCGAGCGAGGTGATTGGCGGATTCGAGCGCGAACATGATGGGGACCGGTTCTCGTTGTGCTATGAGGAGACGGTGGTGTGGGGACTGACGATAAATGCGATGAGGTGTGATGCGGAGGAGCGCCTGGAGATGGTGCGACGGTTTGTTCCTGGTATCGACAACTGGGGTGTGTGCGACACGTTTTGCTGCAATACGAAGTGGGCGAAGCGTGTTGACAGTGGCGAACTTTGGGAGTTTCTTCAGCCTTATTTCGATTCGGACAGGGAGTTTGAGGTGCGCTTCGCTGTGGTCATGTCGATGTGTCATCTGCTTGAGGAGAATTGGTTGGAGCGTGTGTTCTTGCGGTTGGAGGGGCTTGACTTTGAGAGGATTCGCTCTGAATATGTGTCGCTGAAGGAGGCGCGAAGGATGGGGCATGAGGGCGGAGGTGTGGCTTTGGGAGATTCGCCTTATTATGTGCGTATGGCTGTGGCGTGGTTTTTAGCTTCGGCTTTGGCGAAATTCCCTGAGCGGACGAGGGAGTTTGTGCGGTCATGTGCTTTGCCCGACGATGTGAAACGTCTGTATGTGAGGAAGGCGCGCGAGTCGTTCCGCACACGCAATGTGGCTGCGCTGTGAAACAGTGATTACACTATATTTTTGTATCTTTGTCGGATAATGTGTTAACTGTATGAAAAGGAATATCATTATAGTTGGTGCTACTTCGGGTATAGGTCGCGAGGTGGCGAGGATTCTTGCTGGCGAGGGATGGAAGGTCGGTGCTGTGGGTCGTCGCGAGGATTTGCTGGAGTCGCTGAAGGGCGAGTTTGGGGATGGTCGTGTGCTGACGGCTGTGGCTGATGTCATGCAGGAAGAGTCGGTTGAGGCGGTGCGCGGACTGGCTGAAAGGATGGGAGGGATGGATGTGTTCTTCCTGAGTTCGGGCATAGGGTTTCAGAATGCCGCTCTCGATGTGGATACGGAGATGCGTACTGTTATGACCAACTGCGAGGGGTTCACTCGCATGACTACTTTTGCTTTCAATTATTTCAAGGAGCGCCAGAGGGACGGTTGGGACGGTCGTGGCCATGTGGCTGTGATCAGTTCGATTGCCGGCACTAAGGGGCTTGGCATTGCTCCGTCGTATTCTGCCACTAAGAGGTTTCAGAACACATATGTTGAGGCGCTGTCGCAATTGGCTTGGATGGAGGGTCTTAGGATTGACTTCACTGACATTCGTCCTGGTTTTGTCGATACGGAGCTTCTGCGCAATGCTCGCTATCCAATGCTGATGGCGGTGGGGCCGGTGGCGCGCTCCATCGTGGCGGCTATTAAAAAGCGCAAGCACACGGCGACCATTGATTGGCGCTACCGCGTGCTTGTGGGTTTCTGGCGTCTTATCCCGCGCTGGCTGTGGATAAGACTTAAGGTGAGGTGATTTATTTTCTCTTCTTCTTGCTGCTTTTCTTTCCTTTTGCTGCTTTGGCTTTCTTGCTGAAGACGTCGAAGAAGTTCTTTGCCGATGAATTGTTTTCAAATCCGTCAGCGCTGAGCTTGCGCACGAACTCGAAGTCGAGCTGTTTCTGTATGAGGTTGGCTTTTGCCACCTTGATGCGGATGGCATCGCCGAGCGAGAAGCGGTGGTGTGTCTTGCGTCCAACGAGGCAGTAGTTGCGGTCGTCGAAATCGAATGCTTCGTCGCCGAGGAAACGCACGGCAATGAGTCCTTCGCAGTGGTTTTCGTCGATTTCGGCATAGATGCCGTGCTCGGTCACTCCGCTGATCTTGGCGTCAAACTCTTCGCCGATCTTGTCGGCCATGAACTCCACTTGCTTGTACTTGATGCTGGCGCGTTCGGCGTTGGATGCCAGCTGCTCCATGTCGCTGCTGTGCTCGCATAGGGCTTCGTACTTGCTTTGGCTCGCGCTCTTTGCTCCCTCGGCGTAGCGGGTGAGCAGGCGGTGTACCATGAGGTCGGGATAGCGGCGGATAGGCGATGTGAAGTGTGTGTAGTATTCGAACGCCAGTCCGTAGTGGCCGATGTTGACGGTGCTGTACTTCGCCTTCATCATGGCGCGGAGCGACACGTTCTCTACGAGTTCCTGGATGCGCTGTCCCTTGACATCTGAAAGCAGTCGGTTGATGCTCTTTGCTACGGCGGTCTTGGTGCCCTGTGTCTGCAGGAAGAGTCCGAAGCGCGACACGAACGAACTGAGGTTCTCAAGTTTGTTAGGGTCGGGCAGGTCGTGTATGCGGTAAGGTAGAGTCTTTGGTTTCTCCGCACCCTTCTTCACCTTGCCTACGCTCTCAGCCACAGTGCGGTTGGCGAGGAGCATGAACTCCTCGACGAGTTTGTTGGCATCCTTTGCCTGCTTGAAATAGACGCTGAGCGGTTTGCCTGTATCGTCAATCTCAAATCTTACTTCCTCGCGGTCGAAGTTGATTGCTCCGCTTTTGAAACGTGCTGCACGGAGCTTCTTGGCAAATTGGTTGAGCATGATGAGCGCCTTTGTGTCTTCCTCGCTCACTGGCTCCACTTCCTTGCCTTCCATCTCTGCGGCAGGAACGGGTTCGGTAGGGCGCGCCTTACCCTCTAAAATGAGTTGGCATTCAGTGGCTTCGCCCTTCTCTTCGAGCAAGTGCTGCACCTCTTCGTATGTGAATCGGCGGTCGCTCTTGATGACGGTGTGTGCTATGCGGAACTTGCGCACTTCGGCATCCTCGTTGAGTTCGAAGATTACGGAGTATGCGAGTTTCTCTTCGTTAGGACGGAGAGAGCAGATGAAGTTGCAGAGGCGCTCAGGGAGCATCGGTATGGTGCGGTCTACGAGGTAGATTGATGTGGCGCGCTTCTGTGCCTCCTTGTCTATGACGCTGCCTTCGAGCACGTAGTGCGACACGTCGGCGATATGTACACCCACTTCCCACAGTCCCTCGCTGATGGGGCGAATGGAAATGGCGTCGTCGAAGTCCTTGGCGTCGCGCGGGTCGATGGTGAATGTCTTTACCTCGCGGAAATCTTCGCGCCGCTTAATCTCCTCGTCGGTAATGCCAGGTTCCAGCCGGTTGGCGTATTCCTCCACCTCTTCAGGGTATTTGTATGGCAGTCCGAACTCGGCAAGTATGGCATGCATCTCAGTATTGTTGTCGCCGCTCTTGCCCAGCACGTCGATTACCTCGCCCTGCGGGTTGCGCATATTGGCAGGCCAGTCTACGACTCGCGCCACGACCTTGTCGCCGTTTTTGCCGCCCTTGAGTTTGGCGGTAGGTATATATATGTCGTGAAGCATGGATATGCCCGAAACTATTAGGAAGGCAGTGTCGCCGTTTATTTGCAGTGTGCCCACATATGGTTTCTCGCATCGCTCTATGACTTCAATGATTTCGCCGCGCATCTTATGGCTGTCGCGACGCTTGGCGTGCAGGCTGACTTTGACCTTGTCGCCAGGGAGCGCATGGTTAAGGTCTTCGTCGTATACGCTTATGCCCAGTCCGTCGTCGGTGTCGACGAAATTGCGGCCTCCGGAAGTGCGGTGGTATATGCCTTCAACTACCTGGGTATGTTTGTGGAAGATGATTTCTCCTTCTTCGTTGCGCATAATCTGTTCCAGGTCGAGCATCTCATTGAGGATGTCGACGCAGAGCATCTTGAGCGGATGTGAGGTGAACTTCAGTGCGCGGAATATCTGCTTGAGTGTAACAGGACTGGTGGAGTGGGACGACAGATATTCTTGTATCTGGCTTCTCATTTCGTCCTTGTTGAGCTTTGTACGCTTAGGGTCTTTCTTCTTTCCCATATGCTGATAGATTTTTTAGGTTGGCAGGTGCGAGGTCCGCTCGCCCTTTGATATGAAATTGCGTCAGCCTTTTTGCAAACGCTGATATAAATATAAGTGTTTTTCTGCAGTTTTGTTGTTGCAAAAAGATTAAATTGCTGTAAATGGGCGAAAAAATGGTAACTTTGCATCGTCAACTGAAAGATTATGGCCGAAAAGAAAAAGATTCTCATAACGGGTGCGAGCGGGTTCATTGGCAGTTTCCTGTGCGATGAAGCTCTGCGCCGAGGTATGTCAGTATGGGCAGGAATGCGCAAAAGTTCCAGCCGTAAGTGGCTGCAGAACGAGTGGTTGCAGTTCTGCATCCTCGACATGACCAAGCGCGGCACCCTGAAGCAGCAGCTTGAAAAGTTCAAGGCGAAGCACGGGCGCTGGGACGTGGTCGTTCATGCGGCAGGGGCAACGAAATGTCTGCGCAAGGAGGATTTCGATTTGCATAACTTCCAGTGTACCAAGAACCTTGTCGATCTGTTCATCGAACTCGATATGGTGCCCGACTCGTTCATCTACGTGAGCAGTCTGAGCATCCTCGGCCCTCTGCGCGAACAGACTGTCAAGCCGCACGATGTGGCTTTGCTGCCTGGCACGGGGGCAAGCCAGAACTTTATCGACACTTACACGGTGAAGAAGTCTGTCTACGAGCAGATGACCGAACTCGACGAACCTCGTCCTAACACTGCCTATGGCGAGAGCAAACTCAAGAGCGAGAAGTATCTGCACCGCCTTGCCGTAGAACTTGAGCAGGCAGGCAAGCCGAAGTTTCCTTACGTCATATTCCGTCCTACGGGAGTGTACGGTCCTCGCGAAATGGACTACGCCCTTATGGCCAAGTCCATACGCCAGCATGTCGACTTTGCCGTAGGCTACAAGCCGCAGGAAATCACATTCGTATATGTGCAGGACCTTGTCGATGCCATCTTTGCTGCAGTCGACAAGGGAGTGAGCGGACGCACCTACTTCGTCAGCGACGGATTTGTCTATACCAGCCGCTCGTTCAGCGATCTCATCCAGCGCCAGCTCGGAGTCAAGCATGTGCTCCACATCACAGCGCCGCTGTGGGTGCTCCGATGCGTTTCGGCGGTGGCGGAGACTTTCTCCCGAATGATAGGCAAGACATCGACCCTCAACGGCGACAAGTACAAGATAATGAAGCAGCGCAACTGGCAGTGCGACATCACGCCGCTGCAGCGAGAACTCGGCTTCACTCCTCAGTGGAACCTCGAACGCGGAGTCAAGGCCTGCGCTGAGTGGTATAAGAAGGTTTAAAGTAGGGGCGAGGTCTGCCCGCCCTTGAAAGTTTAATGTAGAAAGTTTAGGGATTATGAACTTACTGACTAAAAAGTTTAATCTCTTGAGCGTGGAGATAATCACGCTTGTGTACATATTGTTTACAACGGTGCTGACCTTCATCCACTGGAACGGGCTTGCCAACCCTGTGGGCATGATGCTCACCCGAGTAGGCGTTGTCGCTTTCATCGCTGTGGCAAATTGGATTTACCGCCTGCGCCCCTGCCAACCCCTCATATGGTTGAGAGCGCTCCCATTGCTCGGACTCCTTGCCATCTGGTATCCTGAGACCTACGACTATTGCAGCCAATATCCGTATCTCGACCATATCTTTGCCAATATGGACCACCAGCTCTTCGGCTGTCAGCCCGCCCTTGAGTTTGGCGAACTCCTCAGCAGCGCCTTCTGGAGCGAAGCGTTTAACCTTGGCTATTATGCCTACTACTACATGATGGTGGGAACGATGGCTTACTATCTCTTCCTGCGTTATGACAAGTTCGACAAGGCAAGTTTCATCTTCCTCGGTTCGTTCTTCATCTTTTATATTATATATGAGTTCCTCCCATGCGCCGGCCCTCAATACTACTTCAAGGCCGTTGGCACCGGAGCCGCAGATACAGGCGTATTCCCTGCCGTAGGCTACTATTTCCAGGCCCACACCGACATGATTGTGCCAGAGATAAAGGGCATCTTCAGCCAGTTGGTCATCGGAGCGCAGGAAGTTGGCGAACGCCCTACGGCAGCTTTCCCGAGCAGCCACGTCGGCATGAGCACCATTACCATGATGCTCGCTTGGCGCATACCAAACATGAAAGGCCGCTGGCTCTTCTGGGCAATGATGCCGCTCTACTTATTGCTCTGCTGCGCCACTGTCTACATCAAGGCCCATTACCTCGTCGACTCCATTGCAGGATTCTTCACCGCCATCGCATTGTTCTACTTCACGTCATGGCTCTACGGTAATGTGAGACGATAAAGTAAAGTGATGAATTTATGGCGCCCTATAACGTGGATGCCAATTACAGATAAGAGAATACACCAACCCCAAACCGATCAATTAAAAGTCGGTTTGGGGTTTATTTTGCTATAATCCCCGCTGAAAAATTATCTTCTCTGCGCTCCTTATTTCCTGGCACTGCGCTAAAAACTATAAATAAAACTAATATTTGTACAAATAATGGTTTTATTTATATAAATATTAGTTTTGTTCTTACAAATATAAGTTTAATTTATACTTTTCTCCGAGGGGTCAGTAAATATTGACCGCGTAAGCAGCAAATTTTGTCAGTGTAAAACGATAAATATTGACAGTAATGTTTACTCCACCCTGAACTTTACTGACTGGCGGCAGTTGCTGTCGCCTCCTATCCAGAGGGTGAAGTCGCCTGGCTCTACGACTTTCTGCATTGCGCGGTTCCAGAAGGCGAGGTCGCTGACTGGAAGGGCGAACTGTATGGTTTGTGATTCGCCTGGACGGAGAGTGATGCGCTGGAATGACTTGAGTTCTTTCACTGGGCGTGTCACCGAACCAACCATGTCGCGCACATAGAGTTGTGCCACTTCTGTGGCTGTGTAGGCTCCTGTGTTTGTCAAAGTTGCCGAGGCGCGGATGGTGTCTGTGGCTGTGTATTCGTTTTTGTCGGTTTTGACGTCGGAATACTTGAATGTGGTATATGACAGTCCGTAGCCGAACGGATAGAGCGGACCGAATCCGGCATCGAGGAAATAGGATGTGCATCCGAGCGATGTCTGTCCTGCTTCGAGCGGAATATCGTCAATGAGTGTTTCGCGTCCGCTTGCAGGTCGTCCGGTAGAGTTGTGGGCGTAATAGATAGGTGCTTGGCCGGTCATGCGTGGAATGGTGACAGGCAGTTTGCCGCTCGGTACGGCTTTGCCGAAGAGGAGGTCTGTGATTGCCGGTCCGCCCATAGTGCCTGGATGGAATGAGTAGAGGATGGCAGAGGAGAGTTCTGCTTCGTCGCCTATGGTGAGCGGACGGCCTGCCATAACGATGGTGACGACTGGCTTGCCTGTCTTTGCGAGGGCGGCTATGAGTTGCTTTTGCGCCCCTTTGAGGTTGAGGTCCGCCAATGAGTGCGCTTCGCCCGAGAGGATGGCTTCTTCGCCAACGAAGGCAAGCACTACGTCGGCCTTCATGGCATTGTCGACGGCTTTGGCAATGCCTTCGGTGCGGCGGTCGCGGCTGTATGCTATGCCTGGAGTGTAGAGAATGTTGATGTCGCTGCCGTATTCCTGGCGCAGTGCGGCAAGCGGTGTTATAGTGCGTGATTTCTCTCCGTCGAACGCCCATGTGCCGAGCTGGTCGTGCGGAGCGTCAGCCATAGGTCCCGTGACGGCTATGGTCTTAATGTCGTTGTCGAGCGGCAGGGTGCCGTTGTTCTTGAGCAGGATGGCTGACTGTGTAGCAGCCTCTTTTGCTTTGGCGAGATGGGCGGCGCTGTATTGTACGGACTTGTCGCCGTAGATGTCGCGTCCGTCGAAGAGGCCGAGGCGGAACTTGAGGCGCAGGATGTTGCGCACGGCGTTGTCGATGGTTGCTTCTTTTACTTTTCCTTCGTTGACGAGTTGTTCAAGATTATCGATGAAAGAACGGCTCACCATTTCCATGTCGACACCAGCGTTGGCCGACTTCTCTGCAGCGTCTTTGCGGTCGGTGCAGAATCCGTGGGCAATCATTTCGGTCACTGACGACCAGTCGCTGACAACCATGCCCTTGTACCCCCATTCGTTGCGGAGCACATCGCGAAGGATGAAATCGTTGGCGCTCGACGGCACTCCGTCGTTGTCGTTGAACGAAGTCATGAACGAGGCGCATCCGGCTTTTGCAACAGCCTCGAACGGTGGCAGATATACATTGCGCAAGACTCGTTCAGGGATGAATGTGGAGTTGTAGTCTACTCCGCTTTCGGCAGCGCCATATCCTACGAAATGCTTGGCGCAGGCTGCAAGGCTTGTCTGATGGCTCAGGTTGTCGCCTTGGAACCCCTTGACTACAGCCACTCCCATAGTGGCATCCAGGTGGGTGTCTTCGCCGCCAGAACTCTCGGCTATGCGCCCCCATCGGGCGTCGCGGGCAATGTCGAGCATCGGTGCGAATGACCAATGGATGCCGTCGGCTGTGGCTTCGATGGCAGCTATGCGTGCCCCCTCCTCAACGAGTTGCGGATTGAACGTGGCAGCCTGTCCCAATGGGATTGGGAAGATGGTCTTATAACCATGAATTACGTCGCGGCCCACCACAATCGGTATGCCAAGACGTGATTCCTCTGATGCTATGCGTTGAAGTTCGTGAAAGTCGGAGGGGAGGTTTAGGAACGAACCAATTTCGCCTTTTCGCACATGCTCTTCCAGTTGCTGGCGACTGCCCCAGTTGTCCACTTGGTTCATCTGCCCGATTTTCTCTCTGAGCGTCATTTTCTTGAGTAGCGACTCGATTCTCTTCTCTGTTCTGCGTTCCTCTTTCGTCATGTCCTTTTGAGCCATGACTGCGAGAGGTGCGATGGCTATGATGGCAAGCAGTAATGTCCTAAACCTTCTTCTCATGCCTTTCAGTATTAGAGAGGGAAAACCGACGTTTCCCCTGTTTGTTGTACGTGTCTGTTTAGTTGTGTACGAGAGTGCCGATGTCCTCGCCGTCCATAACCTTCTTGAGATTGCCCACGATGTCCATGTTGAACACATAGATAGGCAGGTTGTTCTCCTTGCACATGGTTGTGGCTGTGAGGTCCATGACCTTGAGTCCCTTGTTGTAGATCTCGTCGTAAGTGATTTCAGAGAACTTCGTTGCAGTAGGGTCCTTCTCAGGGTCGGCAGTGTAGACTCCGTCAACGCGGGTGCCTTTGAGCATCACGTCTGCCTCGATTTCGATGCCGCGGAGCGATGACCCCGTGTCGGTAGTGAAGTAAGGGTTGCCTGTGCCGCCCGACATGATGACAACCTCGCCGTTCTCCATAGCCTCAATAGCCTTCCACTTAGTGTAGAACTCGCCGATAGGTTCCATGCGGATGGCAGTGAGCACACGGCTCTTGCAGCCGATAGCGCCGAGTGCCGAACTCAGTCCGAGGCTGTTGATGACAGTGGCGCACATGCCCATCTGGTCGCCCTTTACGCGGTCGAAACCTTTGCCGGCTCCGCTGAGTCCGCGGAAGATGTTGCCGCCGCCGATAACGATACCTATCTGCACGCCCATGTCGTGCACTTCCTTTATCTGTTGTGCGTATTCGTTAAGACGCTTCACGTCAATGCCGTATTTCTGTTCGCCCATGAGGCTTTCACCACTGAGTTTCAGCAGTATTCTCTTGAATTTTGCCATGATAACAATTTAGTTGAGTTATTAAATTTGCGTAAAAATAGAAAATCTTATCCACATGGGGAAGTATAGGCGGAAAAACAATGTTAGGAAAGATGGAAATTTCATGAAAAATGGTAAATTTGCGGAATAAACAGGCATAAATAAAAGTGATGAGAAGGTTGTTTCTTTTAGGGGTTGTGTTACTCAGTATTTACGTTTCCGCTGCGGCACAGGAAAGCGCAAATAGCGTGGGTGCAAATGTTTTTGCGCCAAACATGTCGCAGGAGAAGGTTTATCTGCACCTTGACAACACAGGGTATTTTGACGGCGAGACAATTCGTTTCAAGGCCTATGTGCTGCGCAGCGACAGCGAGTCGTATACCGACATAAGCCGCGTGCTCTATGTGGAACTGCTCAATCCGAGCGGCGACGTCATCGCCATGCGCAAGTGCGCCATCGTTGACGGGCAGGCAAACGGCGAGATAAAGCTGGAAAAAGTGTTCGGTGCCGGCTACTACGAAATCCGCGCCTACACCCGCTACATGACCAACTGGGGCAATGCGGCATGCTTCTCGCGAATAATTCCGATATTCGACACTCCGAAGCAGGACGGCGACTACTCCAACCGCACGATAGAGGACATAAGCCACAGGAAGCGTCTTCCGAACTACAGGGACGGCGGACAAGGCGGCAGAATAGGCATCTACCCTGAAGGCGGGCGCATGGTCAAGGGACTCCGCGGCGCTGTAGCTTTCCAGATACACGGATATATACCTTCTTTTGGCGACTCTCTTGACGGAGACGATGCGGAAGGCAAGCCTTTCGCCCAGGTCCTCTCTGTCGACGGACAAGTCGTTGCAGAAAACATCGCTGTTGACAAGTTCGGCAGGGGAG
>Ga0233374_1000015_pt1 | contig 55193 bp, 49 predicted proteins | sample ElkDunMinimDraft_FD_180688 | JGI IMG/M metagenome (GOLD analysis project Ga0233374, IMG submission 180688) | Fecal eukaryotic communites from dung pellets of Tule Elk in California, USA - Elk Dung E1 | ecosystem: Host-associated > Mammals > Digestive system > Large intestine > Fecal | place...
CACGCAAATTATGGATTAGCTGTTTTACATGACAATATGAACTATTATTCTGCATGTAGCAATCGACAAGCAGGCGAAGGAGACGTCACGCCATCTGCTGTTTCAACTGCCATAAAAACTAAGGAAAAAAAACATGGTATCTTTAAGATTATAGGTGATGGATTCGGTAAAATCTCTGAATTCTTTATGGGGTGTGATACTAATTACATAACTCCTCAACTTTATCAGTTTACAGGGCAACTTGAGGCTATTTATTGGCATGATTATTACAGGTTAACTTCGGCAACGACTAATAATCGAATGACAATAGAAACTAGTCATCCTATGATTTTGGGAGGTTATATATGCTGGGGGATTTTAGGATACGGACATTATATAAACGTGAATGACATTAATGCGTCAGGAAAAAAAACATACGGAACTAGTCAGCGAAACTCATTCACATTGAACACTGCCAAGTTTGTTGCGGAAATATACACTTTTCGCTCTGGCGAATCTGCACAAATAACTAGTTTTGCCAATGAGGATTTGAGAAATAAAAACAATAGCTTTTCGGGGTTAAAATCAAAATGTTTCGGTGTTAATGCAGAATACATATTTAATCATAAAAAATATTCTTGGCCCGCTGCTTTTGGTATGAACGCAGTACAACGCAGAAGTAAAGGGTCCTGGAAATTAGGAATATCTTATAGCCATCAGCGTGTTTCGTTTGACGAATCCGCACTTCCATCTCATCTTAAGGATAAAGACCCTACCTTGTGCTTTAGAAATATAGACTATAAAGACTATGCTGTAAGTTTTGGCTACGGATATAATTGGGTTTTCAGGAAAAACTGTCTATTTGCCATATCCTTGCTCCCGTCTATTGGCTATAGAGTGTCTGATATTGAAATTTATGATAAATCAAATTCCGTATTGAGGAATATGAGTACAGATCTCATCACTCGTATGAGTCTTTTTTGGAACAATACAAAGTATTTTACAGGGTTACTTTTTGAACTTCATACATATTCATATCGTGAAAAGAAATTTGCGTTGACTAATTCTTACGGCTCGCTTAAGTTTGTTGTTGGTGTAAATTTTTTGAAGAAATATTAGTAGTTTTTGCAGATTATATCCAGATGTAGAATGTTTGATTTATGCATATAAGTTGGTATTGTGTATTTCTAATACGCAAATTACTTGTAATTGGAACCTTCTGCGTTTGACATGGCCTGTGTTATCTGTATTTGAGTGTTATTTACACATTTATGCCTTTTTATATGTTATAAAACATGCTTTGTTGAGTGACGCACAACGTTAAAAGGGTTAACTTTGCATAAATTGTGTAATTTATACATTAATTCTAATAAATTCTAGTATTTATGAAAACATTAAAATCCGTTTTACTCGGTTCAGCTGCCTCTGTGGCTCTGCTCTGCGCTTGTAATTCCGTACAAGAAAATGCTCAACTAAAATCTGGCCTAAATCCTGCAGATTTTGACACATGCATTGCTGTTGCATACAACTATGACTCTCAAAAGTTTGTACCTGACACAGCAAATGCAGATTCTGTAAAGTTATATACGCTTACAAATAGCAGCGGCATGGAAGTAAGCATAACTAACTTCGGTGGACGAATTGTCAGCATCATGGTGCCGAACAAAGAAGACAAATATGTTGACGTGGCATGTGGTTTCGACAAAATCGAAAATTATTTCCCATGGAACTATGAAACTGATTTTGGCTGTTCAGTAGGACGCTATGCAAACCGTATTAACGGTGGAGAGTTCATAATACCAGAAACAACAGATACAATCAGATTGGATAAGAACAACAATGGTTTCCACTCACTTCATGGAGGATATACAGGATGGCAATACAAAGTGTACGATGTTGTAGAATCAACACCTAACGCACTTACGCTCAAGGCTGTTTCAGAAGATGGAGATAACAAATTCCCTGGAAAAGTTGAAGCAACAGTGAATTTTGAACTTACAGAAGATAATGCTATCGCTATCAGTTATGATGCAACAACTGACAAGCCAACAATCATCAATATGACTAACCACACTTATTTCAATCTTTCTGGAGACTTCAACAACACTATAGAAGAGTCTGTTCTTCAGGTTAATGCCGACTTCTACACTCCTGCTGATTCTACATACATGCCAACAGGTGAAGTTCGTGCAGTTGAAGGTACTGTATTTGACTTCCGCACTCCAAAAGCAATAGGAACAGATTTCCAGAAAGGTGACGCTGAAATTATAGCAGCAGGAGGTGGTTACGACCATAACTGGTGTCTTAACACAAAAGGCGATCAGGAAAAAGTTTGTGCAACAATGACAGACTTACGCTCAGGCATCAAACTTGAGATGTACACCAACGAACCAGGCGTACAATGCTACACGGCTAACTTCCAAGATGGAACACGTCCTGGTAAGGGAGGTATCATGTATGAGAAACATTGTGCAATCTGTCTTGAGTCTCAGAAATACCCTGATTCGCCAAACAAGTGCAATCTTACAGGATGGGAAAACAGCAATCCTTTCGTAACACCAGAGAAGCCATATCACAGCTATTGCAAGTACAAGTTTTCTGTTATTAAATAATTAGATATTAATCAATTAACAAAATAAATCTTTAAAACAAATGAACAGTATTTCACAAGCAATTGCTAATTCTGGGTTCCAGACAATTGACTTTGTAATCCTTGTTGCATACATAGTATTGCTCGTAGGATTAGGTTTGTTCCTTAGTCGCAATAAGGACGGAAAAGAGAAAAGTGCCAATGATTATTTCTTGGCAGGTAACACATTGACATGGTGGGCTGTAGGTGCTTCACTGATTGCCGCCAACATTTCTGCCGAACAATTCATCGGTATGTCAGGTACTGGATTTGCTGATGGTATTGCAATCGCAGCATATGAAGTTATGGCTGCTATAACGCTCGTTGTCATTGGTAAGTTCCTCCTTCCTGTAATGATTGAACGCAAGATTTTTACAATTCCTCAGTTCCTTCGTGAGCGCTACAATGACGGTGTGGGTCTTGCATTCTCTATTCTTTGGCTCTTCCTTTACGTCTTTGTAAACCTTACTTCTGTAGCATGGCTCGGAGCATTAGCAATTGAGCAGATTCTTGGTCTCCAAGGATTAGCTGTAAGTTTCGGAGGCATTGAAGTTTCAATGCGCATGCTTATCATAATAGGCTTGTTCCTTATTGCAGGTATCTACTCTATATACGGAGGTCTTGCATCTGTAGCATGGACAGACGTTATGCAGGTAACTTTCCTTGTGGGTGGTGGTCTTATCACTGCATACATTGCTCTTGATACTATGGCACTGCATCTTGACGGTTTTGATGGAGTATTTGCTGCATTTGGCAAAATGTATACAGATCTCACTACTGGTACACATGCAACAGACCCTCATTTCCATTTGATTATCCAGGAATCATCTGACCCAGATGCATTTGCAAACGTACCTGGTATTGCGGCTGTTGTAGGTGGAGTATGGCTCACAAACCTCGGTTATTGGGGATTCAACCAATATATCATTCAGAAAGGACTCGCTGCTAAAAGTATTGATGAAGCAAAGAAAGGTCTCATCTTCGCAGGTTTCCTCAAGATTCTCATTCCGTTCATCGTTGTTATTCCTGGAATCTGTGCATATTATATCATGCAAAATCCAGAAGTGTTCTCTGGTATGAATCTTCAAGGTACAATAGAACGTTCTGACGATGCTTATCCATGGCTCATTCGCAACTTCACTCCTACAGGAATCAAGGGCCTTTCATTTGCAGCCCTCGCAGCGGCTATCATCTCCTCACTCGCTTCAATGTTCAACTCCACTTCTACCCTATTCACAATGGATATCTACAAAAAGTATTTGAACAAGAATGCTTCAGACAAACAGCTTGTAAGCGTAGGTCGTATAGTTGCTCTCGTTTCACTTATTATCGCTGCTGTTGCAGTTAAGCCTCTCCTTGGAGGTCTTGACCAAGCATTCCAATACATCCAGGAGTATTCAGGATTCATCTATCCAGGTATCATTACTGTGTTTGGTCTCGGACTTCTCTGGAAACGTGCATCTTCAAAGGCTGCAGTTTGGACTGCAATCCTTACAATTCCAATGGGTGTACTTTTCAAGATTTGCTTCCCAGATGTGGCATTCCAGTTCCGTGCAGGATACATCTTCATTATTCTCGTGCTCTTCTTTATACTTGTTTCTTACTTGGATAAGAAATATGTTACCACAGAACTTCCATCACAGAAAGACCAGTATGCAATGCTTCTTTGGTCTAAGGTTCTCGGTGGTGCTGGCGCATTAATGATTGTTGCAGCAATCGTAGTTGTTGCTCTCGGGACATCAACCGAATGGTCTGCATATCTTAACGACATAGGTTTCCAGGCATTTATCTTCTTCGGTGTACTTGTGGGTTGTAATGGTATTTGGCTCTACAGTAACTCAAAGGATAACAAGAAAGATGTCAAGGCTCTTCCAATTGACTTGACATTGTTCCGCACAACTCGTGGTTACACATGGGGTACAATCGGCATTGCTGTCATTACTTTCGTACTTTACGCACTATTGTGGTAATAATATAATTAAAGAGAAAGGTTTGGATTTGATTCCAGACTTTTCTCTTTTTCTATTTTTTACAATATTAATAACACCATAAAAATATAATGCACAAATACTATAAAACACATACAAAATTTTACATCTCTGTTGACTGCATTATATTTGGATTCACAGAGGGGGCACTGAAACTTTTAATTCAGGAACGTCCCTATGAACCAGGCAAAGGCCTGTTATCTTTGATTGGCGGTTTCGTGGAAGTAGATGAAAGTATTGATGATGCCGCAAAGCGAGTTCTAGCTGAATTTACAGGACTAGACAACACTTACATGCGTCAGTTGGGAGCATTTGGTGATGTTAAACGTGACCCAGGGGAAAGAGTTGTTTCGGTTGTTTACTACGCTCTCATAAATGTAAATGAATATAAGAGGACAATTGAAGGGAACGCCCGATGGATAGATATAGAAAATCTCCCGTCTTTATGTTTTGACCACAATCTAATGGTCGAAAAAGCACTAACAAAATTGAAAGAAAATCTTGCAGATGAACCTATAGGAATGAATCTGCTACCAAAATATTTTACACTTACACAGTTGCAGACATTACACGAATGCATACTTGGCACGTCTATTGACAAGAGAAATTTTCGTAGAAAAATTATGGAACAAGGGTATGTTGTGAAAACAAATATGATTGACAAGAAGACTTCTCGTAGAGGTGCATCACTATACAAATTTGATAATAAGTCTTGAAATTATAGTACACTTTAATAATATAAACCCATTAAATATATTACTTATGTTAGAAGAATTGAAACAGAAGGTGTTCAAGGCTAACCTTGATCTCGTAAAACAAGGACTTGTAATTTTCACTTGGGGAAATGTTTCAGGCATTGACCGTGAAAAGGGGCTAGTTGTTATCAAACCTAGTGGGGTAAGTTACGACGACATGAAAGCATCCGACATGGTTGTAGTTGATCTAAATACGGGTGAAGTTGTTGAAGGTGACCTCAATCCGTCTTCCGACACACCAACCCACCTCGTTCTATATCGTGCATTTCCAAATATTCAAGGTGTGGTACATACACACTCTACTTACGCTACAGCATTCGCTCAGGCTGGCAAAGACATCCCCAATATTGGAACTACTCACGCCGACTATTTTTACAAGGAAATCCCATGTACACGCGACATGACTAAAGCAGAAGTAGAAGGTGCTTACGAGCTGGAGACTGGAAACGTCATCGTTGACGAATTCCTTAACATCCGCAAGATTAACCCAGACCATACACCTGCTGTTCTTGTAAAGAACCATGGACCATTCTCTTGGGGGACATCTCCGGATAATGCAGTTTATAACGCTAAGGTCATGGAACAGTGTGCTAAGATGGCGTTTGTAGCATATCAGGTTAACCCTGAACTCACAATGAATCCGCTTCTCATTGAAAAACATTATATGCGCAAACATGGTCCTAACGCATACTATGGGCAAAAGAAAAAATAATTATACTTATGAGCGGGAAAATAACCACATTTAAATCAGAAATCAAATTCGATTACATCATAGAATCATGTGAAAAGCTACGTGATTTTAATATTGGAATTCTAGATATCATAGGGGAAACGAATAATGATGGGACTTTTCTTGAAGACGGTATAACTATTAAATCATTTTTTCGATGTAAATTTAACGAAATAATTGATTATTTAACTATAAAAAAGAAAGAATATAATCAGTTAAATAGTGATGAATTTGTAGACGTTAATTTTGATTTCATAATAAATCGACTTACAGAAATAATAGAAATATATAAAGTTATGATGTCTGAATTTAAGAAAAAATATGGATCTCAATTTTATTCATTGGAGAACAGTATGAATGTAATTTTTTCTAATTTAAATGACTACATTATACAATTATGTAAAAAATAGGAATTATTCAAATAATGTTTAACTCATAAAAACTTAAGAATTATGGCATTTGAAAATCTTGAACTTTGGTGGGTAACCGGAGCACAGCTTCTCTATGGAGGCGAAACTGTAAAGATTGTAGACGGACATTCTAAAGAAATGGTAGAGGGTCTTAATAATGGCGGAATCATCCCTATTAAAGTAGTATACAAGGGTACAGCAAACTCTTCTAAGGAAGTTGAAGCTGTAATGAAAGAAGCCAACAATGACAGCAAGTGTGCTGGTGTAATCACATGGATGCATACATTCTCTCCTGCAAAGATGTGGATTAAGGGTCTGCAGGCTCTTCAGAAACCACTTCTTCACTTCCATACTCAATATAACGCTGAAATTCCTTGGTCTGAAATCGACATGGACTTCATGAATCTCAACCAGTCTGCTCACGGTGACATTGAGTTTGGTCATATTTGCACTCGCATGCGTGTTCCTCGCAAGGTTGTATGCGGATATTGGAAGAACCCTGATGCACAGGAGAAAATTGCTGTTTGGGCACGCGTTGCAGCTGGTGTTGCTGATGCAAAGAATGTGCGTTGCCTTATGTTCGGTATGAACATGAACAATGTTGCCGTAACAGATGGTGACCGTGTTGAGTTTGAGCAGCGCATGGGTTATCACGTAGACTACTACCCGGTATCTTCTCTCATGGAATACTTCAAGAAAGTTACTGATGCAGAAGCTGATGCACTTGTTGAAGAATACAAGAAAGAATATACAATCAAGATTGACGAAAGCGGTGAAGAAGTTTATTGGGAGAAAGTCAAGAATGCTGCCAAAGCAGAAATTGCATTGCGTCGCGTATTGAAGGACGAGGGCGCTACAGCATTTACAACAAACTTCGACGACCTTGGTGATGCAGACATCAATGACCCTAACTTCGTTGGATTCGACCAAATTCCAGGTCTTGCTTCACAGCGTCTTATGGCTGAAGGTTATGGATTTGGAGCAGAAGGTGACTGGAAAACTGCTTGTCTATGCCGTACACTTTGGGTCATTCAGCAAGGCATGCCAATCGGTTGCTCATTCCTTGAGGACTATACTCTTAACTTTGCTGGCGACCGCAGTTCATGCTTGCAGAGTCACATGCTTGAAGTTTGTCCTCTCATTGCTGTAGACAAACCAACTCTTGAAGTTCACTTCCTCGGTATCGGTATCCGCAAGCAACAGACTGCTCGCCTCGTGTTCACTTCAAAGGTTGGTCGTGGTATCAAGGCTACTGTAGTTGACCTCGGTAATCGTTTCCGTCTCATCTCACAAGAGGTTGAATGCATTGAACCAAAACCAATGCCAAATCTTCCTGTAGCATCAGCTCTCTGGGTACCACAACCTACATTCGAAATCGGAGCAGGCGCATGGATTCTTGCTGGTGGAACTCATCACAGCGCATTCTCATACGACATTAATGAGGAATATTGGGAAGATTTCGCAGAAATGGTTGGTATAGAATATGTTAAGATTAACAAAGACACTACAATCAGCGAGTTCAAGCATACTTTGCAAATGAATGAAGTGTACTACATGTTAAACAAAGCTCTCAAGTAAATTATGACAGCAAAACAAACAATAGAAACAGGTAAAGCCATTCTCGGTATCGAGTTTGGCTCTACCCGTATTAAGGCAGTTCTCATTGACCAAGAGAACAAACCAATAGCACAAGGTAGTCACGAGTGGGAAAATCAACTTGTTGACGGACTCTGGACATATAGTGTAGAAGCTATTTGGTACGGATTGCAGGATTGTTATGCAGATCTCCGCTCAAATGTTAAAGAATTGTACGATACAGAAATTGAATCATTAGCGGCTATTGGTGTCAGCGCCATGATGCACGGTTATATGGCATTCAACAAGAAAGAGGAAATTCTTGTGCCATTCCGCACATGGAGAAACACAAATACAGGTAAGGCGGCTGCAGAACTTTCTGAATTGTTCAATTACAACATACCGCTTCGTTGGAGTATATCTCATCTCTATCAGGCGATTCTTGACAACGAGGAACACGTTAAAGATATTGACTTCCTGACTACACTTGCAGGATTTATACATTGGCAGATTACTGGTCAAAAAGTTCTTGGTGTAGGCGACGCTTCAGGTATGATTCCTGTAGACCCAGAGACAAAGACTTACAATGCAGAAATGGTAGAGAAATTCAACCGACTCATCAGTACAAAGGGATTTGGCTGGACACTTCTTGACATCCTTCCAAAATCACTTTCTGCAGGTGAGAATGCAGGTTTCCTCACTCCTGAAGGCGCTAAGAAACTTGATGTTTCAGGACATCTTAAAGCTGGTATTCCTGTTTGTCCGCCAGAAGGTGATGCAGGTACTGGAATGGTTGCTACAAATGCCGTTAAGCAACGTACGGGCAACGTTTCAGCTGGTACATCATCATTCTCAATGATTGTGTTGGAGAAAGATTTGTCTAAACCTTACGAAATGATAGACATGGTTACAACTCCTGATGGAAGCCTTGTAGCTATGGTTCATTGCAACAACTGTACTTCAGACTTGAACGCATGGGTAAACCTCTTCAAAGAATATCAAGAATTGCTCGGTATCCCTGTTGACATGAATGAAGTTTATGGAAAACTTTACAATAACGCTCTAAATGGCAATCCAGATTGTGGCGGTCTTATTTCCTACAACTACATCTCTGGTGAACCTGTAACAGGTCTCGCAGAAGGTCGTCCATTATTCGTACGTTCTGCTAATGACAAGTTCAACCTTGCAAACTTCATGCGTGCCCATCTATATGCTTCTGTTGGCGTATTGAAGATTGGCAACGACATCCTTTTCAATGAAGAAAAGATTAAGGTTGACCGCATTACTGGACATGGAGGCTTGTTTAAGACCAAGGGTGTTGGCCAAAGAGTTCTTGCAGCTGCCATCAACTCCCCTATTTCAGTAATGGAGACAGCTGGTGAAGGTGGCGCATGGGGTATTGCACTTCTTGCATCCTATCTCATTAATAATGAGGGAAATCTTACTCTCGCAGACTATCTTGACAAGCATGTATTTGCAGGCGATGCCGGTGTAGAAATCGCACCAACACCTGAGGACGTTGCAGGTTTTAATGCATATATTGAAAACTACAAAGCAGGTCTTGCTATTGAAGAGGCTGCTGTAAAAGCAAAAAAATAATTCACTAATAATAATTTAAAGTAGAAATTCTCCCGTAAAAATTCTACACTCAACATATGCATCATGCACATGAGAGAGGGAGAGATTTTTAACATGGCAAATAATCCTATTTCTGTATTAAATCACGCAGCTGATAATATTCGTATTCTTGCAGCTGCTTCTGTAGAAAAAGCAAAATCAGGACACCCAGGTGGTGCCATGGGTGGAGCGGACTTCATCAATGTACTCTACTCTGAATATCTCAATTATGACCCTCAGAATCCTACATGGGTAGGTCGCGACCGTTTTTATCTTGACCCAGGTCATATGGCTCCTATGCTTTACGCACAGCTTGCGCTTATCGGCAAGTATAGCCTTGAAGAGCTTGCACAACTTCGTCAGTGGGGTTCTCCTACAACAGGACATCCAGAATTTGAAGTAGAGCGTGGAGTTGAGAACACTTCAGGTCCACTCGGACAAGGACATACTTTTGCTGTAGGTGCTGCTATCGCCGCTAAGTTCTTGGCTGCACACACTGGCAACCCTACTTTCGCTAAGGAAACAATCTATGCCTACATTTCTGACGGTGGTGTCCAGGAGGAGATTTCTCAGGGTTCTGCACGTATTGCTGCAACACTCGGTCTTGACAATCTTATCATGTTCTATGACTCTAATGACATTCAGTTATCTACTGAAACAGCGGAAGTTATGTGTGAAGATACCGCTGCAAAGTATCGTGCGCTCGGATGGGAAGTTATAGAAATTAACGGCAATGATGCAGCACAGATTCGCACAGCTATTGAGACAGCCAAGGCGGTAGAAGGCAAGCCTGCACTCATCATCGGTAAGTGTATCATGGGTAAGGGTGCACTCAAGGCTGATGGTTCTTCATACGAACGCAATTGCAAGACACACGGTGCTCCACTCGGTGGCGATGCATTCGTTAATTCAGTAAAGAATCTTGGCGGTGACCCAGAAAATCCATTCCAGATATTCGACGATGTTAAGGAACTTTATGCAAATCGCGCTGAAGAACTGAAAGCTATTTGCGCCGCTCGCTATGCTGAAGAAGCAGAATGGGCTGCCGCTAATCCAGAAAAAGCTGCCGCACAGGCTGACTGGTTTGCTAATAAGGCTCCACAGATTGACTGGTCAAAGGTTAAGCAGAAGGCAAACGATGCAACACGTAATGCTTCAGCAGCATGTCTTGCTGCTCTTGCAGAACAAGTTCCAAACATGATTTGTGCATCAGCCGACCTTTCAAATTCAGACAAGACAGACGGATTCTTGAATAAGACAAAGGCTCTCACTAAGGGCGATTTCTCTGGCGCATTCTTCCAGGCAGGTGTAGCAGAACTTACAATGGCATGTTGCTGTATTGGTATGTCACTCCATGGAGGTGTAATACCGGCATGCGGAACTTTCTTCGTATTCTCAGACTACATGAAGCCAGCAGTTCGTATGGCTGCTCTCATGGAACTTCCAGTTAAGTTCATTTGGACACACGACGCATTCCGTGTAGGTGAAGACGGACCTACTCACGAGCCAGTTGAGCAGGAGGCACAGATTCGTCTCATGGAGAAACTGAAGAACCATAAGGGACATAACTCTACCCTCGTTCTTCGTCCTGCTGACGCTAAGGAAACTACTGAGGCATGGGCTCTTGCAATGGCTAACACATCAACACCAACAGCTCTCATCCTCTCTCGTCAGAACATCAACGACCTTCCAGAGGGCAATGCTTATGCTGAAGCAGCTAAGGGTGCATATATCGTAGCAGGTTCAGACGCTAATCCTGATGTAATTCTCGTTGCTTCTGGTTCAGAAGTTTCAACACTTGTTGCTGGTGCAGAACTTCTCCGCAAGGACGGAATTAAGTGCAGCATCGTTTCTGTACCTTCAGAAGGACTCTTCCGCAGCCAGTCTGCTGAATATCAGGCATCAGTGCTTCCTGCTGGAGTAAAGAAGTTCGGTCTCACAGCTGGTCTCCCTGTAAACCTCCAAGGACTTGTGCCAGCTCACGAAGGAAAGGTATGGGGACTTGAAAGCTTCGGATTCTCAGCCCCTTACAAGGTGCTCGATGAAAAACTCGGTTTCACAGCAGAGAATGTTTACAACCAAGTTAAGTCAATGCTTTAATAATACAAAGTAATTAGAGGGGTAAGGGAAGCACACTTCCCTACTCCTCTTTTTCTATATCCATACATACCAATATAAATATGGAAATCAAGACAGTTGGAATTGCAAGCGACCATGCAGCATTTCCATTAAAACAGTTTGTGAAGCAATATCTTGAAGAAAAAGGTATTGAATACAAAGATTATGGAACTTATACAGAAGACAGTTGCAATTATGCAACCTATGGTCACGCATTAGCAGAAGGCATCGAAAAAGGTGAAGTCTATCCAGGCATAGCAATGTGTGGAAGCGGTGAAGGCATAACCATGACGCTCAACAAGCACCAAGACATACGCGCAGGACTATGCTGGATTCCAGAGATAGCCCATCTAATCCGCCAACACAACAATGCGAATGTACTTGTCATGCCAGGCAGATTCATCGACACAGAGATGGCACGCAAGATTATGGACGAATTCTTTGCAACTGAATTTGAAGGAGGACGCCATCAGGAACGTATTGAGTCCATACCTGTAAAATAAAGTAAAGTAAAACAGCGTGGCGCTCAAGGCGAAACACGACCGTGGTGGAGATAAAACACAACCGCGGTGGAGATACAACACGACTACGGTGAAAGTACAACACGACTGCGGTGGAGATACGACACGACCGCGGTGCTGTTTTGTGATTACTTGATTCAAAAACTCTACATCTTAACTATTTTATTTAACAAATACCTAAAAATGAAGAAAACAAGATTGACAATGCTTTTGGCACTGCTTTTTGCAGGACTTATGCTATGCCAACCTGCAGCTGCACAGAAAACCGGAACCTTTGAGGCTGGAAAAGGAACATTCCTGCTCAACGGCAAACCATTTGTTGTTAAAGCTGCAGAAATCCACTATCCGCGTATTCCACGCGAATACTGGGACCATCGCATTAAGATGTGTAAGGCACTCGGTATGAATACCGTATGTATCTACATCTTCTGGAACATACACGAACAACGCGAAGGACAATTTGATTTCACAGGCAACAACGACATTGCAGCATTCTGTAAGCTTGCTCAGAAGAACGGCATGTATGTCATCGTTCGTCCTGGACCATACGTTTGTGCTGAATGGGAAATGGGCGGACTCCCATGGTGGCTCTTGAAGAAGAAAGACATCCGTCTTCGTGAACAAGACCCTTACTTCATGGAGCGCGTAAAGATTTTCGAGGAGAAAGTGGGTGAACAACTCGCCGGTCTCACAATTCAAAAAGGCGGACCAATCATCATGGTTCAAGTTGAAAATGAATATGGCAGCTATGGTGAGGACAAACCTTACGTGAGCGCTATCAGGGACTGTCTGCGCGGAATCTATGGCAAGGAACTTGCTCTTTTCCAGTGCGACTGGGCTTCAAACTTTGAGAAGAACGGACTTGACGACTTGGTTTGGACAATGAACTTTGGTACAGGTTCACACATCGATAACCAATTCCGCCGTCTCAAGCAACTTCGTCCAGACTCCCCTCTCATGTGTTCCGAGTTTTGGAGCGGATGGTTCGACAAATGGGGAGCACGTCACGAAACACGCCCTGCAAAAGATATGGTTGCAGGACTTGACGAAATGCTGTCGAAAGGCATATCATTCTCACTCTACATGACTCACGGTGGAACATCATTCGGCCATTGGGCAGGTGCAAACTCACCAGGTTTCCAACCAGACGTTACATCTTACGATTATGATGCACCAATCAACGAATATGGTCATGCAACTCCTAAGTATCAGGAATTGCGCAATATGATGCAGAAGTACACTGAGAAGAAACTTCCGTCTGTGCCTAAGCCAATTGCCCCAATCATCACTGTGCCAGAGTTCAAACTCACAGAATTTGCTCCATTGGCAAACGGTGCGGACAAAACAGTCGAGGCTAAAGACACAAAGACATTTGAAGACCTTGATATGGGCTGGGGAACAGCTGTTTACACTGTAGAACTCCCTGAAACAAAGAACGGTGGCACACTCGTAGCCGATGTTCACGACTTTGCTCAATACTTTATCAACGGCGAATACGTAGGCAAAACAGACCGTGTGAAGAACGAAAGAGCAATCACTATTCCTGCTACAAAGAAAGGCGACAAACTTCAGATTGTCGTTGAAGGAATGGGACGCATCAATTTCGGTCGCGCAATCAAGGATTTCAAGGGAATTGTCGGTGACATGAAACTCACTGCCGATGTTGACGGACATGAAGTAACTTGGAACCTCAAGAACTGGGGTATGACAACTATCCCAGACGACTATCAGACAGCCGTCAAAGCATTTGAGAAGAAGTCAGACAACAAGGGAACACGTGGATATTATCGCGGTTATTTCAACCTTAAAAAAGTTGGTGACACATTCCTTAACTTCGAGACATGGGGCAAGGGACAGGTTTACGTAAACGGTCACGCTATGGGTCGCATCTGGTACATCGGACCACAGCAAACACTATTTATCCCTGGATGCTGGTTGAAGAAAGGCAAAAACGAAATCATTGTCCTTGACGTTGTTGGACCAAAAGAAACTAAAGTGTGGGGCCAGAACACACACGAAGTAAACAAGCTCCAACTCGAAAAGAGCAATAAGCACAATAATATTGGTGACAAACCAGACCTCAACAGCGTAACACCGGCAGCCACAGGTGCGTTCAAAGCAGGCAACGGTTGGCAGACTGTCAAATTCTCTGCACCACAGAAAGGCCGCTACCTTGCTGTAGAATGCCTTTCTACACAAGACGGCAAACCGCAGGTTGCAATTGCAGAGCTTTACTTGCAAGGAACAGACGGCAAACGTATTTCACGCGAACCTTGGACTACAAAATATGCTAATAGCGAAGAGGAAAACGGAAACCACATGGGCGACAAGGTGTTCGATCTTCAAGAATCAACCTACTGGCAGACTGAGAAGAGTGCTTCAATGCCACACCTCCTTGTTATAGACCTCGGTAGCGTTCAGACAATTTCGGCACTTGAATATTGTCCGCGCGCTGAACAAGGCGCTCCTGGTAGCATTAAGAACTACAAGATTTATATGTACTAAGACTATTGCTGCAATATAAATCAAGTTTGGGACTATTCTTAAATGGGATAGTCCCAATTTTTGTTTATTAGATAAATACCAAATAAGGACTAAATCTGTATATTCAGAAATAAAATTATTGGTGTCCGATACCCCTTTGGGAGTAGCATAAAAATAGGGCTGAACCCATTTATAGGATTCAGCCCATCTTGGTAATTTTCTCAATCTAATTTATGAATTACTAAACCTGAACGCAGTTTAGGTTCAAACCATGTTGCTTTCGGTGGCATTATATTTCCACTGTCAGCAATATCAATTATTTGTTGCATCGACACAGGGTATAGCGCTAATGCGACTTTCATTTCTCCGCTATCAACGCGACGTTTCAATTCGCCCAACCCTCTGAGGCCGCCAACAAAATCAATACGTTTGTCACGACGCAAATCGGTTATGTTCAAAATTTCATCTAAAATGAGACGCGATGAGATACTCACATCAAGAACACCAATTGGATCAGATTCGTTATATGTGCCCGCTTTTGCTATGAGCGAATACCACTCCCCTTCAAGATAAAGCGAGAATTCATGCATCTGCTGCGGACGATACTCTTCACTGCCCTTTTTCTGAATGTAGAAATTATTTCCAAGTGCAATAATAAACTCTTCAGGTGTCAATCCGTTGAGGTCTTTAATCACACGGTTATAATCGAGGATAGTCAACTGGCTTGCCTGGAAACATACAGCCATGAAATAATTGTACTCTTCATCGCCTTTATGATTTGGATTTTGCTTCGCCTTTTCAGCTCCAACAAGAGCAGCCGCAGCGGAACGATGATGTCCGTCTGCAATATAAAGATTTGGCATTTTGGCAAATTCAGACGTAATTGTTGCAATGTCCGAATCATCATTTACAACCCAGAGTTGATGGCGAAATCCATCTATCGGAGCAATAAAATCATATTCGGGTATTGTTGATACATTACGCATAATAAGAGCGTCAAGTGTAGAGTTATCAGGATATGCAAAGAATACAGGCTCTATGTTTGCATTATTAACACGAACATGCTTCATTCGGTCTTCTTCTTTATCCTGGCGGGTAAGTTCATGTTTTTTAATGACACCTGTAAGATAGTCATTAACATATGCTCCAACGACCAAACCATACTGGGTTTTGCCATTCATCGTTTGTGCATAAATATAATACTGTTCTTTTTCGTCTTGCACAAGCCAACCTTTCGATTGGAATTTTAAAAAGTGTTCAACAGCGCTGTCATAAACACGAGGATCATACTCGCTTGTCCCTTCAGGAAAATTAATTTCTGGTTTTATTATATGATAAAGAGACATTTCATTGTCACCAGCTTCTGTGCGTGCTTCATCCGAATCAAGTACATCATAAGGCCTACTTTCAACTTTCTCAACAAGGTGTTTAGGAGGCCTAACCCCACGAAAAGGTTTAATTACTGCCATATTAAATTTAAGATTAAAAAGAAAAAGGTCCTCAAGACATAAAGACTCAAGGACTCTTCATATTTATTAAATCATTTATTTACTTGAAAACGTGTACATCCGTCTTTGAAAAATGCAACAATCTGCTTTGCAGCGGCAATACCTGCGTTAATATTAGCTTCAGCAGTCTGCGCTCCCATCTTTTTAGGAGTAGAGAAATAACGTCCCTCAAATTTTTGGAAAGTTACATCTGCATCAGGCATAATATCAGTAACAAATTTCAAATCAGCACGTTCTTCCATCAGACTTACAAGTTCCGTCTCGTCAATTACTTCCTTTCGAGCTGTATTTATGAGCATTGCACCTTTCTTCATTTTGCCTACCAAAGTCCGGTTAATGCTCCGAACTGTCTGAGGTGTTGCCGGAATATGCAGGCTCACAATATCGCATTCCTCAAAAAGTGCATCCTGATTGCTAACCGCATGAACACCTGCTGCTTCTATTGATTCTGCTGGACAGAATGCATCATAAGCATAAACATCCATACCAAATCCCTTGGCTATGCGAGCGACATTTCTCCCGACATTACCAAAAGCTAGAATACCGAGTTTTTTACCCATGAGTTCAGTACCAGCCTTACCGTTATAGAAATTACGCACTGCGAAAACAAGGAGCCCCATTACAAGTTCAGCAACAGCATTTGCATTCTGTCCAGGTGTATTCATAACAACGACTCCATGTGCAGTTGCTGCCTCAAGGTCTACATTGTCATAACCGGCACCTGCACGCACAACAATCTTAAGTTGCTTTGCAGCATCTAAAACAGCGCTATCAACCTTGTCTGAGCGTATGATTAATGCGTCAACATCAGCTACAGCCTCAAGAAGTTGAGACTTTTCTGTATATTTTTCGAGCAACGCCAATTCATAACCTGCAGTTTCGACCTCAGCTCTTATACCTTCAACCGCCACTGGCGCAAAAGGTTTTTCTGTTGCAATAAGAATTTTCATGTTCGTCAATTAAATTTTCTTTTCAAACTGCTGCATACAATCAACAAGCGCCTTAACGCCTTCAATACTCATTGCGTTGTAGCAACTTGCACGGAATCCGCCCACAGAACGATGTCCCTTTATACCAACCATACCATTTTCTGTAGCAAATTTCAAGAAGTCGGCTTCTAGATCTTTATATTCATCATTCATCACAAAACAGATGTTCATTACTGAACGGTCTTCCTCATTTGCCGTTCCACGGAAGAGTTTGTTACGGTCAATTTCGCTATAAAGGATTGAAGCACGTTCATTTGCAAGTCGATCCATAGCTTCAACTCCACCATTAGCCTTTATCCAACGCAGATTCTGCATTGCTGTATAAATAGGCACGACAGGAGGTGTATTAAACATGCTACCGCCATTAACATGAGTGCGATAATCAAGCATTGTAGGAATTGGACGGTCCACCTTACCGAGAGCATCATCTTTAACAATAACAAATGTCACACCTGCCATAGAAAGATTTTTTTGGGCTCCGCCATATATACAGTTATACTTGCTAACATCTATAGGACGACTAAATATATCTGATGACATGTCTGCTATCATTGGTACAGGACTGTCAAGTTCCTTACGAATCTCTGTTCCGTAGATTGTATTATTTGTTGTTACGTGAAAATAGTCAGCATCAACAGGGATAATATAATCCTTAGGAACATAAGTGTATGTAGATTCAGCAGACGAAGCTACTTCAACCACTTCACCAAAGAATTTAGCCTCCTTGATTGCCTTCTTAGCCCACACGCCGGTATTCAAATAAGCGGCCTTCTTGTTCAAGAAATTGTATGGAACCATACAGAACTCCATGCTAGCGCCACCACCGAGGAATATTACAGAATAACCTTCTGGTATATCCAGCAGTTCCTTAAAAAGGGCAACAGCTTCATCAATAACTGGCTGAAAATCCTTTGCACGATGACTAATTTCCATCAAAGAAAGTCCAGAACCATTAAAGTCCATACAAGCATTTGCGGTAGCCTCGATTACTTCGCGCGGAAGAATTGACGGCCCCGCATTGAAATTTATCTTTTTCATATTTAATTTGATTTGTTATACCTTAATAATACTTATAAAAATAATAATATATGCTATTTCTTTTATTGTGGCAAAATTACGCATTTATATCCGTCTGACCAACTCAAACAACACCTATTTGCAAATAAATGCAAAAAGATTACAAAATAACACGCTTAAAATTGAATTGCCTTAAAAATATAGGCGTAGAAACGAATACTGAATACACTTTGACATTACATGGCAAATATTTCAATCATATTGATTATTTGCGAATAGGTTCCATGCATACACTAAGAATACCAACAAAACGTGCGTTTTTCCCCATTTGGCTATAGACCACTTGCGCACCGTCAGTATTAGTCAAAATTTCAGGAGACTCAAAATAAGTGTGTGTATGCCCACCAAGAACTATGTCAATATGTCTTGTTGAACCTATCAACATCTGATCGTTTATCCCTTTAGTTCCCCACCCCAAATGGGACAAGCATACAATGAGATCGCATCGTTCTTCCAATTTTAAATATTCAGCAACAGTAGCAACGCTCGCTATAGGGTCAGAAAAAACAACATTATTAAAATTTTCTCGAGCAACAAGGCCTTCCAACTTAGGTGAGACTCCTAACACTCCGATTTTCAACCCACATCGTTCAATGACAATATAAGGTTTAACTAATCCATCTACAGGAGTGCCTGAAAAATCATAGTTGCAACAGACAACAGGAAAATCCATGCTCGCAAACAGTCGTGCCATATTGTCAAGCCCAAAATCAAATTCGTGATTACCTATTGTACATGCATCATATTTCATTCTATTCATTAAAGAAACCTCTACTTCACCTTTGAATATATTATAATAAGGTGAACCTTGAGAAAAATCGCCGCAATCAAACAATAATAAATTTGGATTAGTTGACCTAAAACTGTCTATAAGCACCACTCGACGCAAGAAGCCTCCCTTATCCGCCATTGCTGTATCAGAAAAATTGGGGGTTACAGGTTCTATGCAACTATGAGTATCATTAGTGTGAATAATAATAACATTGATGTCATCAGAACGAACACCGTCTATCGTTTGCGCTTCAGTATATTCTGCAAGGCACAACTGTAAAAATACAACTAAGAGCGTTTTTGCAAAGAATACATTATTCATGATATAAATATTTAAGGTGTTACAACGATACGTCCCTCAATTTTAGAATCAAGCAAGACACCACATTCAGATTGTCTTTTTATGTAATCCATTAAAACATCTCTTAGCAAGAGTTTTGTATCTATACGTTTAAATGCATGTTTCAATGCAAACATGCCATCATTCCCCTCTGCTAAATAATCTATTGTAACAATATTATATACTTTGTTTTTTCTTATTTTCTTGCCTTTAATAGAAGCGCTCATCAATGTCCCATCAGAAGCAATTACCATTCTCAAAGAAGAACTAACTCCTTCACCACCTAATTCGGCAATCTGATTTAACAGTTCAAGTAAATTCTCTCCCCTAATAGAAAGCAGGCAAAGTCTATTTTCAAATGGCGCTATTGACATAATATCGCCAACTGTCACATTCCCTTTTGGCATAGAACTCCGCAGCCCACCAACATTACACAATCCCAAATCCGCATCCCAGCCCAATCCTATAGCTGTATCCACCATGACATCTGTCACCCAATTAGACAGCAAACTTTCAGGACGCGAAGCATTCATGCAAACAATACTTTTACCAAGTATTGGGGACATCAAACTGTCAATCGCAGGTTTGTAATTAGAAATCAAACCATAATCCACTTTAGATTCCAACTTCCCATCAACTTCAATACGTCCTCCTTTAACCGACTTAATTGCATAGTGTTGCGAGTATAAATTAGCGCAGAAAATGAATGATAAAATAAAACAACAACACTTCATAAATGCATCTGTATGTTATTCCAATATAGTATATTAATTAAAATCGGACTATGTTGCAATAGTCCGATTAAATGAATTTATCTTAGTATGTTGTACAACAAACTTGCAATAGATATCACTATACTTGTAGATGTAAACCAAAGGGATGTTTCCGCACCAATACCTGAACCTTTAGCCTTTGCTTTGTTGGGGGTTACATACACAATGTCATTTTGTTGCAGTTGATAATATGGAGAATTAATGACATTTGCATCATTTAAATTTAATTCTACAATTTCCTTCTCACCTGTACATAATTCACGTATAATCTTTACATTATCACGTTTTCCTTGTATTGTCATATCGCCAGCAAGAGCCAAGGCTTCGAAAATATTAATTTTACCTGTTGACACATTATATTGTCCTGCCTTCGCAACCTCACCAAGAACCGAGACCTTAAAGCTTGCCATCGTAACAGTCACTATAGGGCGTTCTTTCAGATGTGTACCCAATATGCGTTCTGCCAAATAATCTTCCAGTTCCGTCTTGGTCATGCCCAAAACCTTGACCTTTCCCAACACAGGGAAATCAATAAACCCATCATTCGTCACCAAATACGTCTGAAGATACTGCTGTGAGGTAGATCTGCTACGACCTGTCGAAGAACCTGTTTCATCACTCATCTGAACCCTGAGATTAAACATTGCCGACGCCTCAGGATTGTTTGGAGTGTTGACTGTTATATTAAGCATATCCTTAGGCATGATTTTGGCATCATACAGTTTTGTCGCCAAAGACAGGTCCACCTCTTCACTATTTTTCAAATAAGGCACTTTTTTATATGATTGGCAACCTACGACCAATAACATTCCAGACAACAAAAGTAAGAACGATAATCTTTTCATAATTTATATTTTTTGTGTTTATAACAATTACTTACCATTTAGCATATTGTGCACGCACTCTGCTGCGCGTCTTCCATCCCCCATAGCAAGAATCACAGTTGCACCACCCCTAACAATATCGCCGCCTGCAAAAATTGTAGGAATGTTTGACTGCATGCTTTCATTCACTGCTATAGTGTTCTTCCTTCCAAGTTTCAAACCCTCCACGGAAGTAGGCACCAGAGGATTCGGAGACACACCTACTGCAACCACAGCCATATCTATATCCAAAGTTTCTATTGCACCCTCGATTGCAACAGGTGAACGGCGTCCGCTTGCATCCGGCTCACCAAGTTCCATCTTTTGTAGTCGTACCTGCTTAACGGCACCGTTTTCATCGGCAACATATTCAAGAGGGTTATGCAATGTAAGGAATTCAACCCCTTCCTCCTTCGCATGCTTAACTTCCTCCAAGCGTGCAGGCATTTCGGCCTCGCTTCGGCGATAAACGATATAGACCTTTTCTGCACCAAGCCTTTTTGCTGTGCGACAGGAATCCATTGCAGTATTACCTCCACCGACAACCATCACTCTTTTTGCCTTATTTATAGGGGTGTCGGATTCAGGGTTGGATGCATCCATCAGGTTCACTCGAGTCAGATACTCATTTGACGACATTACATTAATACTGTTTTCGCCTGGAATATTCATGAAATTAGGCAGACCTGCCCCTGATGCAACAAACACAGCCTTGTAGCCTTCATCTTCAAGCTCTGGGATTGAAATGGTCTTGCCAACAACGCAGTCCTTAATGAACTTCACACCCATTTTCTCCAGATTGCAAATTTCCACATCGACAATTGCATTTGGAAGACGGAATTCAGGAATTCCGTACTTAAGGACTCCACCAATTTCATGAAGAGCCTCGAAGACTGTTACGTCATATCCTAACTTAATCATATCACCAGCAAAACTCAAACCTGCAGGGCCAGAACCTATAACGGCTACCTTCATGCCGTTTGATGGTTGGCATTCAGGAATAGTCATCTTGCCACTTTCGCGTTCAAAATCCGCAGCGAAGCGCTCAAGGTAACCAATTGCCACAGGTTTGCCACCCATCTTTAAATGCATACATTTGCTTTCACACTGTTTCTCCTGTGGACAAACACGTCCGCATACTGCAGGAAGTGCAGAGGTTGCCTTAAGAACCTTTGCGGCTTCAAGAAATTCTCCACGTTCAATATTCTTTACAAATGAAGGAATATTAATATTCACAGGGCATCCTTCCATACATGTCGGGTTAGCACAATCAAGACAACGCTTGGCTTCTGTAATAGCTTGTTCTACAGAAAGTCCCTTATTCACCTCCTCTGTACGAGTTGTTGCCCTGTAGGCTGGGTCGAGTTCATCCATTACACAACGTTCTATAAGAGTACGTTCTTTTGGTTTCATGCTCTTTTGCAATTCCACACGCCAATCTGCCTTACGGTCAACTAGTACGTCCATAGGAGTGTCAATTGTCATCTTCTCTGCCAAAGCGACCTTTGTTGCATCAAGTTTAGTATCTTTACAACATCCACAACCTGAACTATTTACATGGCGCTCAAAATTCTCCATTTCTTCTAATTCTGCAGGTTTAAAAGCCCCCATGCGTTTGAACATCTCGTCAAAATCAACCTTGTGACCATCAAACTCAGGACCGTCAACACACACAAATCGTGTTTGGCCGCCTACTGTTATACGACAAGCTCCGCACATTCCTGTACCATCAACCATAATCGTATTGAGTGAAACGTCCGTTGGTATTTCATACTTCTTTGTCAGCAAGCAACAGAATTTCATCATTATGGCAGGGCCGATAGCAAAACACTTATCGACTTTCTCGCGCTGAATCACTTGCTCTATTCCTACAGTTACTACACCTTTTTGACCATAACTGCCGTCATCCGTCATAATTATGACATCGTCGCTGCTCTCCCTCACCTCATCCTCCAATATTATCAAATCCTTGCTGCGGCCGGCTAAAACAGATATCACCCTGTTTCCCGCTTTCTTCAAAGCACGGATAATAGGAAGCATAGGAGCCACACCAACACCTCCACCGGCACATATAACAGTACCAAAGTTTTCTATATGAGTTGCTTGTCCTAAAGGACCTACAACATCTGTTATGTAATCACCTTCATTGAGCATGCAAAGTTTTGTAGATGAAAGTCCAACTTTCTGCACAACCAAAGTAATTGTACCTTTTTCTGTGTCTGAATCAGCAATAGTTAATGGCATTCTTTCCCCCTTGTCACCTACACGCACAATTACAAAGTGACCAGCCTTACGAGATTTAGCAATCAGCGGAGCCTCTATTTCGAACTTAAAAACTTTTTCTGAAAATTGCTCTTTACAAATAATTTTATTCATAATCTATATTTAGTTTTATAACTTATGATGCTACCAACATATAGTCTGGAGAATCACCACAAAGTTAATTTATTTATTTCAAAAGAAGTAAAAACTCTTGATAAATATGCTTTTATACAAAATAGTTCACATACATTAAACATATGAAGGTGTTAACAATGTATTGTATCTCTGAAACCCAGCATATTGATATATCTACGTTTCATAAATCTGTTATAAATATTTCTTAGCCACATTGGATGCAGCAGAGTACCAAGTAATCCTATAAAAAACATAATTGACGACGCGACAGAAATACTGGAAATTGTAATCAAAATATACATAATGAACATTGGCACAAAAAGAGCCACTAATGAAACAATTGTTTGCACCTTAGTGCTTCGTCCGCTTTTTGTTATTTTTTCATTCAAATGTAAAGTCGTATTATTATAGACTGCCAATTGGAAAAGGAATGGGAATATGACTCCTGTGGTAAAAAAAAGACTTCCAACGGCTTCGAGCAAAGTTATTTTACCAGCTAATATAGGCATCATAAAAATCAGAACAGGGATAATGATAACCATACAATTGAAATAGTACTTTGCCTTCAACAAAGAAAGAACAGACTCCTTTCTGCTCATTAGTCCATCCATATAGTTGCCCTCTGCACACATTATGCCTGTTAAAGTCATCACTCCCAAACACGCAAAACAATAGACGCATATATATGATCTCATAAAGATTGAATCATCATAAACATCCGTGAAAGCAAAAATAAGACTAATCAAAATCATACATGAAACACCTATGATAAATTGTTTGCGGACAACAAGGTTACGCATGGTAGATTTCATTTCTAGTTTAATGTATTGCCCAATGATTCCAAACTTATTGAGGTAAGCCATTTCTGACGACCTAACCTTTGTATTTCCATCGATCTTTGCTATTTCGGTATAAACCATCGAACCTTGAATCTTATTGTTAACAACAAAAAGGAAAGCGATAGCTAATAAAACGGTTAAAAATGGGGCTGGATTAAAGGCTATAAACCCCTGTCCTAAATGCATGAAAAAGGTAAAAAGCCATTGTTGTTCTTCATTATGAAAGTATCCAAAATAAAATAAAGCCCCATAGACTGCTAACGGGAAAAATACATTAAGGATATGTTTATTTATCAACGAACGCCATATCAGGTACCAATAGGCATTAAAGACAAAAAGTAACCACCACCCCAACAAGAAACCTAATAATCCACCGAAACCATGATAAAAAGGAATGCTAAGCAAACCGAATGGGACGAAAAAGAAATGCCAAAATAAGTTGTAAACTTTCAACCCTATTCGAATCATAAAAACGTTGAGCAGAAACGTTATAGGAATTGGCAATAATTTATAAGGTCTGATTTCTTGTGCGGGAGTTTCCTGCATGCCAAAACGTAAAAAGAAATCTATTGCAAGAAAAAATATGGCACCGCCATTAATCATATCATAAGCCTCTATGCTGGATTCGGAGAAAATAAAATAGAAAGTAACTCCGAAAAATAATAAATAGACAGCCCAAAACCCCACGAATACATATCCAAAAACCTTCATTGCCAAATTACGTTCAAACATTGGATGGCGATTATTTGCCAATTGTTGGTTATGAGATATTAATTTATAAAACTTAACAATCCGGTGGATATCCATAGGTAAAATGATTAAATAGCGAGGGTGTATCAAAATGAAAACTTACTATCATTTTGTTATTCTGACGACCTTAAGGGAGGAAGAATCTCATATTCTGATACTGAGATCCTTCACTAACTTTCAGGATGACATGACTATTTGATAGCATTTCTGCATTTTGATACACCCACAAATATATTAAAGTTGATTGTCAGCCAAATACTTCTCTGCCTCCATCGCAGCTTTACATCCAGAGCCAGCAGCGACTATCGCCTGTCTGAATACAGGGTCGGCAACATCACCTGCTGCAAATATTCCAGGGACATTTGTTTTAGTTGAAGCGCCATTGGTCAGAATATACCCAGTTTCATCAGTTTCAACCCATGGCTTAAAAACTTCCGAGTTAGGACGATGTCCTATAGCAAGAAAAAATCCATCGATTTCAATATCATACTTGCGCTCATCGGACTCACCCTTACGATAGACAAGATGCGCACCCTCAACCCCGTCTTCACCAAAGAGTCCTTCTGTCTGCGTCTCATAAAGTATCTCAATCTTTGGGTTGTTCATAACCCTATCTTGCAGAATCTTAGAGGCTCTTAAATAAGGTTTTCGAACAATAATGTATACTTTTGAAGCAATATTTGCCAAATATTCTGCCTCACCACACGCTGTGTCACCTCCACCAACTACAGCAACAACTTTCTTCCGATAGAAGAAACCATCACATGTTGCACAAGCACTGACACCCATACCCATATATTTCTTCTCATCATCTAAACCCAAGAATTTTGCAGATGCTCCAGTCGCAATGATTACAGTATCAGCTTCAACTTCACTACCGTCATCAAACTTAAACACATATGGTCTTTTGCTAAAATCGGTTGATATTACTAATTTTTGACGAATGTCGACATTAAACTTATCAACCTGCTCGCGCATTAAGTCCATTAAATCTTGCCCAGAAAGTTCTTCAGGATGTCCAGGGAAATTTTCAATCTTGTCAGTAATAGTCAACTGTCCACCAGGCTGTATACCTTCACATAGTACTGGTGAGAGATTTGCTCTACTTGCATAAATAGCAGCAGTATACCCTGCTGGTCCAGATCCAATTATTAAACAACGAATATGTTCCATATAATCTTTATAAAATTTAATACAAATAGGCCGATTCTTAAAGAATCAGCCCATTCAATATCAAACTTAAATTAATTATTCTCAGGTCTTAGTTGGCGTACCGTTACAGCAGTCTGCCACATTTCACTCTCACGAAGTGCCTTGAGCTCTTCTTCCAACTTTTCACGATAGTCTGGTTTAGAGTTACTATCAATTGAAATCTGCGCTTCATTGCCGCACTTGACGTTTGCATACAACTTTTCAACTACAGGTTTAATTGCATCATGGAATGGTCCCATCCAGTCAAGAGCACCACGCTGCGCCGTAGTAGAACAGTTTGCATACATCCAATCCATACCATTCTTTGCGAAAAGAGGCATAAGAGACTGAGTTAGTTCCTCTACTGTTTCATTAAATGCCTCTGAAGGTGTATGTCCATTCTCGCGGAGAACTTCATATTGAGCAAGAAGAAGTCCCTGAATCGCACCCATAAGTGACCCACGTTCACCTGTAAGATCTGAAGTAGCCTCACGTACGAATGTGGTCTCGAACATATATCCAGAACCGATACCGATACCAAGTGCCAAGGTCTTTTCAAGAGCCTTACCTGTTGCATCCTGATATACTGCATATGAAGAGTTCAAACCGCGTCCCTCTAAGAACATTGTACGAAGCGATGTACCAGAGCCTTTCGGTGCAACCATTATTACGTCAATGTCTGTTGGAGGAACTACTCCTGTGCGGTCGCTCCATGTAATTGCAAATCCGTGTGAGAAATACAATGCCTTTCCTGGAGTCAGATACGGCTTGATTGTTGGCCAAACAGACATAACCGCAGCGTCGCTAAGAAGACACATAACAATTGTAGCTTTATCGCATGCCTCTTCAATACCGAAAAGAGTTTCTCCTGGTACCCAACCATCTGCTACTGCCTTTTCATAAGTTTTGCCTTGACGCTGACCAACAATCACGTTGAAACCATTATCACGAAGGTTGCAAGCCTGGCCTGGTCCTTGCACACCGTATCCAATAACTGCGATTGTTTCATTCTTCAAAACTTCACGAGCTTTTTCCAATGGAAATTCCTCACGTGTCATTACCTCCTCGATAACTCCACCAAAATTTAACTTTGCCATCTTTTATTGTTTTAATTATTTAATGTCTTATTGTATAACTTTGTTATAAATCAGTTGCAAATTTAATCATTTTATTATAAAATAAACTCATTTGCTTACATTTTATTCAAATGCCAATGCGCATCTTGCTACAACTTCTCCGCCTATGCCATTTTCTGTTGAGTTTTTCCTTATTTCTACTTCATAATGTTCATTATCCTTCTGCAGCATATACAATGAAAGTTTATCGCCAAAATACGATTCTGCCACATATGCCATCTCTATTCTCCTAAGACGGTGCTCCTTGTAATATTCGAGTGGAAAAAGGTCACAAATATGCTCTATGTATTTTATGCTATTGACATGCCCGTTATAGTCAATGTCACTGTATTTCATATCAACAATCTTAACAAATGTGTCGTCTGTCAAGGGACGCACTCTACCTTGTTTTTCTATAGGACACTCGTTTTCAGGACAAGCCCACTGATCCATGTTTTCGCCATGCATCTGATGCAAGTCCACTGGCAAGCGGTCTTCGTAATTTATCATCGCCCAAACAGAACGTGCATAACCATACACCTCACCTGTTTCAGGTGAAGTAATACAATAGTTACGATTCGTGAACAATCGATACACGTTTTCTATCCATGTGGACAGAACGAAGTTATTATGCACTTCTGGCATCTGAAACATTTCTATTGTTAGCCTTGAAAGCACCCATGTATGGTTGGCATCATTTAGGGCTTTCATGCCAAATCCACGTGCCGAAGCGTGATATTCCGCACTATTCAGTAAATGTTTGCCTAAAGTAGTATAGTTAAGCCTGCCTGCAAAGTCGGTATGGAACGGATCTACAACAAGTTCTATTTTCCCTATTTTTTCCATTCAACAATAAATTAGAAGTATTTTACTTGTTTTCAGCAGAAGTATTCAGCTTTCTCATCCTTTCTCTCTGTACCAAATATTCATCGAGTTTCTCCGTATAACTCTTTGTTATACAGATGCGTCCGGAACGAACAAACTGAAGAATCACACCAAGTTCTTGCAAACCATGGTAAAGCGAGAGAATATCTTCAGTGACCCCCGTCTTTTCAATTGTTGCGTATGTTGGGTTTACTTCAACAATTTTAGCATTGTGCAATCTCACGATTTTACTTACTCGATTGTTTTCAAGCATCAATGGAGTTGAAATCTTAAAGAGGGCTGTTTCAAGTATAAAGATTTCATCATCAGTAAAATAAGTTGCTTGTATCACGTCGATCTTCTTCTCAATCTGCTTTGTAAGCATCTTGGCCATCTCCTCATCGCAATAGCAGGTAATTGTGTACTTATGCACTCCTGGTGTTGACGAGGCACACACATTAAGACTCTCTATATTAACTTGACGACGTGTAAAGACAGCAGTAATCAGACTAAGCAAACCTGCAATGTTTTCAGAATATATCATGAACGTGTAGAGAGTGTCACCATCCTTCCTACTTTCAACAGAGGGTATGTTAGAGTCGCATTTGCCACACGTCTTGCAATCATTTTGCACCATAATATTTACTTATTTTATATTTCTAATAACATTTCATCAACATTAGCACCTGGAGGTGTCATAGGTAAAACATTGTCCTCTTCCAAAACTGCACACTGTAGTAGATACGGTCCAGGTGTAGACAACATTCTGTTAATTGCGTCATCAAGGTGCTCACGCTCAACAACCGTTTCAGATGGTATACCGTAAGCATTGGCTATCATTTCATAATCGGGATTAACCATAGGGGTAAATGAATAACGATGATTGAAAAACATAGCCTGCCACTGACGCACATTGCCTAAATAATTATTATTCAAGAGTATAATCTTGACTGGCGCCTGCTGTTCCATAATTGTACCCAACTCCTGAATTGTCATTTGCAAACCACCATCACCACAAAACATACATACTGTTCTGTCAGGTGCTCCAAATGTTGCTCCAATAGCAGCTGGCAATCCAAAACCCATCGTACCGCAACCTCCAGATGTCACAATACTTCTATTATTTTTAAACTTAAAGTAACGGCATGCAAATAATTGGTTTTGACCAACATCTGTAACCAAAATTGCTTCATGATTTGACGCTTCGCTAACCTTGCGTACTACCTCGGCCATTAAAAGCGGTCCGTCTTCTGGATTGAGCGCTTTATTGATAACCTTATTGAATTCCTTCTCTTCATACGGTTTAAAACTATCTATCCAATGCTGATGAGTTGTTTTATCAACAAGTTTTGCTACGGCAGCAAGTGTCTCTTTACAATCACCAAGAACAGCCAAATCAACCTTGACATTCTTATTGATTTCCGAAGGGTCAATGTCAAAATGAATTATCTTTGCCTGCTTGGCATAAGTCTGCAAATTACCTGTAACACGGTCGTCAAAACGCATACCTACGGCAATAAGCAAGTCACATTGATTGGTCATCACATTAGGGCCCAGATTTCCATGCATACCAAGCATACCCATATTAAGCGGATGGTCTGATGGCAAAGCCGAGAGTCCCAGCATCGTACAACCTACAGGTATCTGTGCTTTTTCAATAAGCGCACACAATTCTTCACGTGCGTTTCCTAGTTCTACGCCCTGCCCCACAAGCATAAAGGGTTTTACGGAATTATTTATGAGTTGTGCCGCTTTCTCTAAACTCATCATGTCCACTTCTGGCGAAGCAACATAACTGCGGATAAAATCAACTTTTGCAGGCTGATAATCAAGCATTGAAGTCTGGGCATTCTTTGCAAAGTCAAGAACCACAGGACCTGGACGGCCGCTTCTTGCTATATAAAACGCTCGACTCACCGCCCAAGCAATATCCTCCGCACGGCGTATCTGATAACTCCATTTGCTTATAGGCTGGGTCACACCAACAACGTCCACCTCTTGAAAGGCATCTGTACCAAGCATAGAAGTGCCAACCTGACCGCAAATAACAACCATTGGGGTTGAATCAATCATCGCGTCAGCGATACCTGTTATAGTATTAGTGGCTCCTGGACCGCTTGTCACGATAGCACAACCCACTTTTCCGGAAACTCTTGCATATCCTTGAGCCGCATGCACCGCACCCTGTTCATGACGTACAAGCACATGATACAAGTCATCTTTATGGTCATAAAGCGCATCATAAACTGGCATTATAGCGCCACCCGGATATCCGAAAAGCACGCTAACGCCTTCATTCACTAACGAACGCATCAACGCTTCTGCACCTGTAATTTTTTCATTCATACAATAAAAATTTTATATGATTCTCACACCTCCCTTGTCGGCAGAACTTACGCTCTGAGCGTATGCTCTCAACGATTTGCTTACAATGCGATTGCGCTTGAGCGGTTGCATTGGACGTGAAGCAAGTACTTCGTCACTAAGTTTCACGTTAATCGTACGATTAGGGATGTCTATCTCGATGATGTCGCCATCCACAATCTTACCAATGTTGCCGCCGGCGGCTGCCTCCGGACTCACATGTCCGATGCTCAAGCCGGATGTTCCTCCCGAGAAGCGCCCATCGGTAATCAGCGCACATTCTTTGCCCATGTGCATACTCTTAATGTAGGAGGTTGGATAGAGCATCTCCTGCATTCCTGGCCCACCCTTTGGTCCTTCGTGTGTAATAACAACAATGTCTCCTTTCTGCACCTTGCCGCCCAAGATTCCTTCACATGCATCCTCCTGCGAATCAAACACCTTGGCAGGGCCTGTGAACTTCCAAATGCTCTCGTCAACTCCAGCGGTCTTAACCACGCATCCGTCTTGAGCAATATTGCCGAACAATACAGCAAGTCCGCCATCCTTTGTGTAAGCATGTTCAAGGTCACGGATACATCCCGAAACGCGGTCATTATCAAGGCTTTCCCAAACAGAATCTTGCACACCTAACTGGTTGCAGAACTTTCCTGCAGGAGCACTGCCATAAATGCGCTTCGCCTCTTCATCAATCACATCTTCTGTAACACTATATTTTTTCACATCTTCAGCAAGCGTACTACCATTCACACGCACAACGCCCGTATGGAGCAGACCGCCTTTTGCCAATTCACCGAGAATGCCAAGTATTCCTCCAGCACGGCCGCAATCCTCAACACTATATTTAGCGGTGTTTGGTGCAAGTTTACACAAACAAGGCACCACTCTGCTCAACCTGTCAATATCCTTCATGGTGAAATCAACCTCTGCCTCCTGAGCCACTGCCAAAAGGTGAAGAATCGTATTTGTACTTCCTCCCATAGCGATGTCGAGCGTCATGGCATTGAGGAATGCCTCACGAGTGGCAATGCTACGTGGCAAAACGCTCTCATCTCCATCCTCATAGTATGCAAGCGCATTCTTAACAATCTGACGTGCAGCCTGCTTCATCAGCTCCTTGCGATTGACATGGGTGGCAAGAATTGTTCCGTTGCCAGGCAAAGAAAGTCCTATGGCCTCAGTTAGCGAATTCATGGAATTTGCTGTAAACATACCCGAACAACATCCGCAACCAGGACAAGCCCTGTTCTCAACCTCAGCAAGTTCATCATCGCTCACACTCTTGTCCGCCCCCTTTATCATTGCCGCTATGAGGTCAAGATTTTCGCCTTTCCATTTTCCTGCCTCCATTGGACCGCCACTAACAAAAACTGCTGGAATGTTGAGTCGCATAGCCGCCATAAGCATGCCTGGAGTTATTTTGTCGCAATTTGAAATACAAATCATTGCATCGGCCTTGTGGGCATTACACATATATTCAACAGAATCTGCAATAATGTCGCGTGAAGGCAACGAATAGAGCATTCCATCATGCCCCATCGCAATGCCGTCGTCTATGGCTATAGTATTAAACTCGGCAGCATAACAGCCCATCTTTTCAATCTCCGCCTTTACAATCTGTCCTGCCTCATGCAAATGAGTATGACCTGGCACAAACTGCGTGAAAGAATTGACAATTGCAATGATAGGTTTTCCAAACTGTTCTCTCTTCATGCCGTTAGCAACCCATAGGGCTCTTGCGCCAGCCATTCTGCGGCCTTCAGTACATACGGCACTTCTCAATTGATGTTTCATATTTATGTATTTTCTTTTGCAATCAAAAAGCCTCTCTCACTATTAGCAAGAAAGGCTTTGTCTATCTTAAATATATGATTCAGATTTGGCAACCCCTACTCGCTCTACCAGCATCGTCACAGACGACCACCAGCAAATCAAGAAGAGAAATAAGTGCATTGCCTGATATCATGTTATTGCTTTTAAGTATTTATACCGCAAAAATACTACTTATTAGTGTATTTCGCAACTTTAATTTGCATTTTCACACCTTCTTCGGCATCTTTACATCAAAAAGTAAGCAGAAAAGCCTTCTATAGCATCAAAACCGTCATCTCCAAAAACGCATTCAGGCATGTCTCGAGACATGCCTGAATTGATTCGTCTATATCATTAAATCTATTAAGCCTCAGCTGTTGCTATTGGTTCAATAGAAACTGTACTACGGTCACGACGTCCCTTCTTGAAAGTTACGATACCATCAACCAAAGCATAGAGAGTGTGGTCGCTACCCATACCCATGTTCTTGCCTGGGTAGTGCTGAGTTCCTCTCTGACGTACTACGATGTTACCAGCCTTAGCAAACTGGCCACCATACAATTTAACTCCAAGTCGTTTTGAATGTGATTCACGGCCGTTCTTTGAACTACCTACACCTTTTTTATGTGCCATTTCTAATTACTTCTGTTTTAAGGTTAGTGTTATGCGATTACGTTCTTGATTACCAACTCAGTGAACTGCTGACGATGTCCGTTGAGCTTGCGATAACCCTTTCTTCTTCTCTTGTGGAATACAAGCACCTTGTCACCCTTTACAAGCGGAGTAACAACTTCGCAAACAACCTTTGCGCCCTCTACTACGGGAACACCTACTGTTACAGTTCCGTCGTTGTCAACCAACAACACCTTCTCAAATTCAACAGTTGCCTGTGCCTCAGCATTCTTGATGTGATGCACGAAGAGCTTCTTGCCCTCTTCAGCCTTGAACTGCTGTCCGTTAATTTCTACGATTACGTACATTTTATTAATTAGTTTTAAACGGGTTTTACCGTACGGCGGAACCAGCTCGTGATTCACTTTTTTAGCCGCATCGGCATAAATCGGGTGCAAATATACAACATTTTTTCTTCCCGACAAAATTTACTCCCTTTTTCTCGTAGCAAATACATTGTTATGCATTCACTTCATTCTAAAATAAACGCCAATTCGAATCGGACTCGGACTAAGCCTAAGAGAATTTTAGATATTTTACCCTATCACCTTTGTTAACTACTTGATACTTAATATATTAAATAAATTACATATTAAAAAATACAAGAAAAACACCCTAAAATATAGCAAATCGGACCCTCCGTATTGCAAATCGGTGGCTCCGTATTCAGAGTGAAGGCATAAAAAAGTGGTAAAAGCGCATAAAAAAGTGGTAAAAACACTAATCGGAGAACAGACATAAAAGACAAGTAAACTCAGAAAATAAAATTCCTCTAAGAATTTCACCGATTCGATTAATTTCAAAATCCCAACACATTGCATATCAAGTACTTATACCTCCACACAGCCAAAATCGGACAAAAAACGACCAGTTTTCACCCCCTCCACTCCGAATACCACGCCACCGAATCGCTATACCAGCACTCCGAATCGATATACCACGCCACCGAATCGCAATAACACGCCATTCATAATTCATAACTCATAAATTCAACTCCTCAACCCCTTACTACCCAACTCCTTACTCCTCAATTTTTACTTTTTACTTCTTACTTTTTACTTTTCATCCACCTCGGTCATGGCACATCCCCACCGCCCTCGCGTCGCTACTCCACCGCAGTCGCAATACAACGCCACCGCCCTCATGACATGGCACGAAGGCGGTGGAGAACACCACCTCGGTCGCATTGGACCACGAAGGAAATGCACTAAAGAACTCTTACACACTATACCATCAACAGAACATCCAATAAAACATCAATATTTTTTTGCGCCAAAAAACTAAACCCGTATCTTTGCAAATTACATAAACAATAGAAAAGATATTTCGTAATGCGAATAGACATAATAACAGTATTGCCGGAGCTTATTGAGGGATTTCTTGGTGAATCTATTATTGGAAGAGCGAGAAAAAATGGGCTTGCTGACATATATATTCACAATCTTCGTGACTATACAAACGATAAGCACAAAAAAGTGGACGACTACCCTTTCGGCGGTTTCGCAGGTATGGTCATGAAATGCCAACCTATTGATGCGTGCATTTCAAAATTGAAGTCGGAAAGAGATTATGACGAGATAATCTTCACCACACCAGATGGTCAACAATTTGACCAGCCAATGGCGAACGAACTGTCAATGAAGAAAAACATAATCATACTTTGTGGACACTACAAGGGCATAGATTATCGTATACGCGAACATCTCATAACAAAAGAGGTTAGTATTGGCGACTTTGTCCTTACAGGAGGCGAACTCGCTGCCGCATGCATGACTGATGCGATAGTCAGAGTCATACCAGGAGCAATAGGCGACGAACAAAGCGCTCTATCCGACTCATTTCAGGATAATCTATTGGCAGCACCGGTATACACCCGTCCCGCAGACTATAATGGATGGAAAGTTCCAGAAGTTCTCCTCTCCGGGCATGAGGCAAAAATTAAGGAATGGGAACTACAACAGTCACTCGAACGCACAAAGTCCCTTCGTCCAGATCTGCTCAAAACAAAATGAGCGAATAAATCCTCTAATTTGATTATTTTTACACCAAATTTATTTTTCACATAAATTATTCATATATTTGCAATATGATTAGTTTAGGAAAGCACATAGAAATCTTGTTATTGGAACATGATTGCGTCATTGTACCAGGTTTAGGCGCATTTATTGCAAACCATGCATCTGCATGCTATAATGAAAATGGCGACAACATGTTTTTACCGCCATACCGCAATGTCTGTTTCAATCAAAGCCTTGCCACTAACGACGGTTTGCTAGTACAGGCATACATGAGCGCATATGATGCAGCATATCCTGAGGCGCAGAAGCAGATGACTCAAGACATCAATGACACTCTTTACGAACTGGATGTTAATGGTTTTGTTAAAATCAAAGGCATTGGAGTCTTATCGAAGAACTTAAGCGGCAATATAACCTTTGAGCCAGAAGAAGTTGGTGCAGGCATACTGACTCCATCGCTATATGGAATGTATTCATTCGGCATTAAAAGTTGGGAAGAGGCACTCAAAGAAAGGGATATAAAAGAAGCACTCAAAGATACACTTGTTCTTCCAATACGCACTAACGATGTTCTTGCAGAAACAGACGAACCAGTCAAAGAACATAAGGCAAAGAGCAATAATAAAACAAGGTTTATAGATATTGCTGTTGCCGCGGTGGCATCAGTATTGTTATTCTTCCTGTTTTCGTACCCTGCATTAAAATCGTTCCCTGATTCAACAAGCAACACATATGTGGCTAGTTCTATAAAAATCAGTAACAAGAAAAAAGAGAGCCTAAAGGAGCCAAATCACAATCCTACTGAATTTGTTGCTAAAATAAAAGAAAACAAGGAACCTGAAGAAAATATAAATATTGTCTCAGCCCCCCTAAAAGTTGAAAGCATAATAACAGAAAATAAATTTGTTATAGTTTTAGCAACATGTGTTACCGAAAAGAATGCAAACATTCTGATCGAAAAACTAAAAAAGGAAGGATATTCTGATGTGGTTTTTAACAAAAACGGAAAAATGAACAGAGTGACATACTCTTCATTTAGCACTTTTAAGGAAGCAAACGACGAACTTTCCACATTAAGAAATTTAAGCCCTTACTTTAAAGAAGCATGGGTGTACAACACTAACAAATAATTCAAATTAAAAACATATGACGGAGGGAACATTGTTTCCTCCGCTCTATTATTATAACTAAAATAATGAAAAGGGTACGCTGTCCAAAATGTGATAATTATACAGTATTTGATGAAACAAAATACGAACAAGGCCAGTCACTCGTGTTCGTATGCCAACACTGCAAAAAAGAATTTGGAATACGCATAGGCAAGTCTGCGATGACAGGGATTCATCAAGAACGCCATTTGGATGAAAGAGAATTTGACAAAAACTACGGCAGTATTATTGTTGTGGAAAATGCATTTGCTTTTAAGCAGGTAATACCTTTAGAATTAGGGATAAATGAATTTGGCAGATACATTAAAGGCACCAGAATTAATAAACCGATAGATACGCGCGACCCTAGCATTGACACATTCCATTGTACAATTACAGTTGAAAATGTTAAAGGCAAAATTAAATATATTTTACGTGATGCGCCAAGTGACACCGGTACATTCTATATGAACACGATACTTCGTAATTCAGACAGAATAGAAATACAAGACGGGGCAATCATTACAATTGGGGCGACTACACTTATATTGCGCTCCGCTGCTGAAGATAACGAAGAATAACACCTACACAAATGATAAACGCAACCGAAATATAAACACCTAATTAGTGCTATACTATGATAAAAGATGATGACCTTATTAGAAAAGACGATTTTGATACTACATCTTATTTCTCATCATTTGAAGACAAATACATCATATTTGACAACCTTGATAAGAAAAACGACCCCATAATAAATCCAACGAAGGAAATATATAATAATTTATACGTATATGTGATTGTTGTACTTAAAGGTACATTAAACATCTGTGTCAACTCTGTAGATCTGCAAATACGCTCAAATGAGTATCTGACAATCATGCCATGTACGAAATTCAGCGTAAAAGAATCGCGTTGCCTATATTTTGCATATGCAACAAAGGCACATCTCACAAATGCCATTTATAGCCAAATCGGAATGACTCGTGACCTGTATACGCACTGCTTCACATTCCATCACCACCGTTTTACACACGAGCAGATACAGAATTTCAAATCTGTGTACCTTATGGCCAAACGTGAGCATAACCGTGAAGACTTCTTCATGAAAGAATATGCCATTAGGGCAATGATATTAGCATATTATTCACAACTTCATAAATTTCTTGAAAACAATAAAGAAATTAGTCATTACAAGAATTCTCGTCAAGAGCAGATATTCAAAAAATTTCTCGATCTTCTAGATGAACACTACATGAATAGCAGAGCTGTAAACTTTTATGCAGATAAATTAGGGATAACACCGAAATACTTGTCATCAACAACAATCGCATTTACAGGAATATCTGCATCTAAGATTATAGACGATTTTGTGGTTTTCCAAATTAAGCAACACCTTTACATAAATACAAAAAGTGTAAAAGAGATTAGCAAATTATTGAATTTCCAGTCACAAAGTTTCTTTGGACGCTATTTCAAACGAATAACTGGCATGTCTCCAAGAGAATACATCAACAAGTATTCAATAAGATTCGTTTAAACAAAACACCTATATAAATGAAACCAGTCAATAAAATTAATATAGTAAAAGACCTTGCGTCTGAAATCGGCATAAACAACTATAGTATTGACAATTACATATTGCTTTACGATAACTATGACCAGTCATATCCTCTACAAAAATTTAAAGGGAAAGGTTCTATAAAAATTGAGCAAATGATGTTTGTGCTTATAACAGGCGGAAGTATAACTATAGATGTAAATGAAGAAGAAGTAACCTTGCGACAGAAGGACTGTGTTGTTATAACGCCAGACAGCATATTGGAAATCAAAAATTATACAACTGATTTTAATTTTCAAATGCATGTATTTTGTCAAGAACTAGTAAAAGACACATTCAAAGACTTGAATATAAATTACAATCTCATGTCGCTTAGCCACATATTTAAGCACAAGCAATGTGATGAGGAATCATATAATTATAGAATAAACCTCTATAAAGAACTCAAAGAAGAACTTTCTCTACCTCAATATAAGTATCAAAAGTTGTTTGCACGCGCATTCGCAAACCTCATATTTATAAATAACATTAATTTATTCAACCTGAATGAAACCACATCAAAGAGAAAAACATCTAAACAAATAAACGTATTTAAAAAATTCCTTGAACTTCTAAATACATATAGCGTTACTAATCGTGAAGTGCAATTCTATGCAGAAAAACTTAACATAACGCCTAAATACCTTTCAGCCGTAACAATTGAATATAGTGGTAAAAATGCATCAAAATGGATTGATGAATATGTTATTACAAAAGCGAAAAATCTTCTCAGAGAACAAAGACATAGCATAAAATCAGTCAGCATGCAACTTAATTTCCCTAGTCAGAGCTTTTTTGGGCGATATTTCAAACGCATAACGGGCATGTCGCCTAAACAGTTCATTAATGAACAAAATGCAAGTAAATAACAACTACATAGCGCAAATATTTAGAAACAGATACATAGCCTTTATATTGGCACAAACATGTATTTGCGTAACACTAGCGCAGCCCACAATAAAAGCATCCCTATTGAAGCAAAAAAGCATGTCTTCAATAGGGATATTGCATGCCAATTACAGTGGAATCACAAAAATAAAAGCTGATACATTCGCTATAATATCTGATAAACCAGATGCGCAAAAGAAAATAGCAAAAATCATTAAGATAGAGCAATCGCCACAAAGTGGGAAGATTACAAACATACAGTTGATCGCCACCTTACCAGACAATAACAACAGCAATGTTATAAAAAAAGATTGTGAGGACATTACTTACAATCCGCAAACCAATACTTTCTTCATTTGCGATGAAACAGACAATGAAATTTGGGAATACGACAGAACACTCAATCAAACAGGTCGTAAACACGCAATCCCCAGCATATTCAACAATGATAACATAATGCCAAACAAGGGGTTTGAAGCATTGCATTACGCTCACAATGAAAAAACTTATTGGGCTATAACCGAAAGTAATCTGAGAAGCGACGAAGACAGCACATCTCGTAGAAAACGCTTAAGATTACTAAATTTCAATGAGCAGTTAAAACTTGTGGCGCAGTACATATACGAGACGGAAGAGCCAATCTATCTAAAGCAATACAAGGAATACGCCTTCGGAGTACCAGCGATAACAGCACTTGACGATGGCAGTTTGTTAGTAATGGAACGCGAAGTGAGAGTTAAAAAAAACTATATCGGTAGCAATACAAACACAAGAATATTCTATATCAGACCAAAAGATGTCAATAGAACAGAATCCTCCAAAAACATATGGGACCAAGGGAAGTCTGTTCCAGTATCCAAAACGCCTGTATGTTCATTCTCCACATACCTAAAGATTGGAAAATTCAATTTTGGGAATTATGAAGGAATGTGTTTAGGAAGAAAACTTAATGACGGTCGTCAGACAGTAATACTTATTAGCGACTCTCAAAATGGCGCTGGTAATGCACTATTTCGACTTAAAGACTATTTAAAAGTAATTGTTATTGATAAAAAAGGACAATATTATCCACTATAATGTTAAACATTTTAAATATATTTGACTATTCGGACAAAACGGCATACATTTGTGAACCCTATTAGCATGTGGGAACAAACACAAACCATAAACCACATAAATTTATAAAAACAGAAACAATGAAGAAGATTATAACTTTAATTGCACTAATAGCAGCTGGAATCACACAAATTTCAGCACAGGACTTATACAAGAAAGTATATGAAAGCGCTATAGATGTTGTTAACAACTCACAATCAAGCGACGAACAAGTACAAATCAATCAATTCAAAGTCACTGCACTCAACTATATTGCCCGACAAGTAAAGAAAAGCGGAACAGAGAGGGACAGTTACTTTTATGATTCTCAAGCAGTAAACATGGCGTCTTTCATCACAGACTTTGAAACAAACGTAATGAAAGCACGTACAATATCAACTGCTAAGCGCCTGCAAGTTATCGAAATATACAGAAGCGCATCACTTTCAAACCCATTGTTCAATGACGCTGATAAAGAAACGGTATATTGCTATGTAAACGATAAGGCAACATTTACGCCATTCAGTCTCGACACTGACTGGGAAAAGGCTTATGAGGTGGCAACAATAAAAATTAGAGAATTCTTTAAATAATGTAAGGGGCGGACGGGACTGCCCCATTTTAAGACAAAAGGGTTGTGCTTGCACAGCCCTTTATTGTCTAATTCCATTCATCATTTTCTGCATTTGTGTCTTGCCATGTGTTTGTGCTGACACCTTCTACTCTCTACTTCCAACTCAAGTTTCGTAGGGAGCGTGTTCAACTTTCGTACTTAGCGTTTTATTGACGAAACATTATTGCCCATCAAAAACAGCCAATAATATCGAATTTTAGTATAATAAGTGTTAAACTTATATCAAGCCCTATGAAAAAATGTACAATATTCCATAAAAGGTTTTACTTTTGTATGTTTTACTGGATGGAAATCCTATACATATAAATACGGCAAATGATACGACTCAGCAATATACATAAAACTTACAACAACGGCACGCCGTTACATGTGCTTAAAGGCATTGATTTACACATCAAACAAGGTGAGTTTGTTGCAATCATGGGGGCTTCGGGGTCAGGAAAATCGACTATGCTAAATATTCTCGGCATACTTGACGATTATGATGAAGGTGAATATATACTTAACAACAAACTCATAAGTAACTTAAGTGAATCCAAAGCGGCAGAATACCGCAATCGTATGATTGGTTTCATATTCCAGTCATTCAACCTTATACCATTTAAAAATGCCGTTGAGAACGTAGCCTTGCCTCTTTTCTACCAGGGCGTTAGCCGAAAGAAACGAAATGCCCTCGCCCTAGAATATCTTGACCGTCTCGGGCTCAAAGATTGGGCTCACCACTACCCGAACGAACTTTCTGGCGGACAGAAGCAGCGAGTCGCAATAGCAAGAGCTCTCATTACAAACCCGCAAGTCATCTTGGCTGACGAGCCTACTGGTGCGTTAGACAGCAAAACTTCCATTGAAGTTATTCAAATACTTAAAGACTTGCACAAACAAGGCATGACAATTGTTGTTGTAACGCACGAAAGTGGCGTGGCTTACCAAACTGAGAAGATTGTGCATATCAAAGATGGTATAATTGAAAGTATTGAGGATAACATCAGCCCTAGTGCTGCACCATTTGGAATTAATGGAATCATGAAATAGTATTTAAAATGTCAGATACTTTACAGGAGATATTTGGAGCCATTAAGCGAAATCGCTTAAGAACTATTGCTACAGGTTTTGCTGTAGCAAGCGGTATTTTTTTGCTCATTATCCTGCAAGGTGCAAGCAATGGAATAATAAATACTCTTGAAAAGAATAGCGGTAATTTTTCATTTGATGTCTTGCAAGTATGGGGAGGGTATACTTCTCTACCATTTCATGGTATGCAAGAGGGACGCAGCATAAAACTTGATGAGAACGACATGGAAATGAGTTATGAACTCTTTCCAGAAAATGTCACATCGGTTACAGCAGACATGTCACAAAGCGGATTAATCGCATCTGTAAACAATAATTACATGAGTGTGTCGCTTACAGGTGTATATCCTGATTACTCCATTATTGAAAACATCGAGATGACATCTGGACGCTTTATCAATAAGATTGACATGATGAAAAAGCGTAAGGTTGTTGTGATGAGTGAAGAAAATGCAAAGAACTTCTACAAAGATAACAAATCGCCTATCAATAGACATGTCAAGATTGGCAACATCAACTTCAAGGTCGTAGGACTTTACAAAAAGAATTCAATGTTTACTGATAACAATATATATGCGCCCTACACAACCGTACAGTCTGTGTATAACAAAGGTCGGTACATAAATAGTCTGACATTGAAAACCCAAAGTCTTGACAATGAGATTGAAAGTGAAAATTTTGAAACTAATCTACGTCATGCAATGAGTGTAAAGCATGGCTTTGCCCCAGATGACAAAAGAGCTATATGGATATGGAATTCCGCATCGCAAAATGCACAAATGAGTATGGCATCATCCATTCTGAGCACTTCATTCTGGATTCTTGGGTTACTCACCCTCATCAGTGGCGTTGTTGGCGTCAGCAATATTATGCTCATAGCAGTAAAAGAGCGTACTCACGAATTTGGGATTCGAAAAGCGTTAGGAGCAAAACCATGGAATATCACTGGGATGATAATATTAGAAAGTATTATAATAACAACGATATTCGGTTATATTGGGATGTTAGCAGGTATATTTTTTTGTGAATATATGAACGCAACTGTTGCCAATCAGACACTTGACATAGGAATATTCAAGCAGGAAGTGTTCATCAACCCTACAGTAGACATTTCAACCTGCATTCGCGCAACAATCATAATTGTAATTGCTGGTGCAATAGCAGGATTTATACCTGCTCATAAAGCAGCTAAGGTTAAACCGATAGAAGCACTCAGAGGATAAAATACATGTTCAAATTGCGCTTTGATATAGACTTGTGGGAAGAAATTTACGATTCGCTCACTCGTAACAAGACCAGAACATTCTTGACAGCATTTGGAGTGTTCTGGGGGATTTTTATGCTGGTGCTGCTCATGGGCGGCGGCAAAGGACTTGAGTCTATGCTTGCTGAGAACTTTGCTGGATTTGCAACAAACTCAGGGTTTATAGGTACTTCAAATACAAGTGAACCATATAAGGGCTTTCGTAAAGGTCGGAAATGGAATTTGGAAGTTGCCGATGTTAACCGTGTCAAAAATGCTGTTCCCGAATTAGAAATTATCACCCCGATCATATCAAGATGGGGATGCAGTGCGATGAATGACAATAAGCAAATCGGTGTAACTGTTAAGGGAATACATCCAGAATATGGCATAATAGAGAATCCTGAAATTAAATATGGAAGAATGCTCAATAATGTCGACATAAAACACGAACGCAAAGTTTGTATCATAGGGAAACGCATTGTTGAAGAACTATACATAGGCATTACCGATCCGTGCGGAATGACAATACAAGTAGATGGAGTGTATTATAAAATTGTTGGTGTAAGCGGAAAAGGAAGCGGTGGCATGTCTATCAACGGCAATCCTGAAACAAGTGTTATCATGCCATTCACAACATTGCAACGAGCATATAACAGAGGAAATAAAATAGACATGCTTTGCTTTACTGCTAAGAAAGGCCATAACATATCTGATGCGCAAGACAAAGTAGAGAGAGTTGTAAAACGGACTCACAACATCAGCCCAAACGACACACAAGCTGTAATAAAGGTCAATGCAGAAGCAATTTTCAGTATGGTCGATACCCTATTTACAGGTATAAGCATTCTCGTTTGGATGATAGGTCTTGGTACATTAATTTCAGGAGCAATAGGCGTAAGCAACATCATGGTTGTCACAGTAAAGGAGCGTACTACCGAAATAGGTATACGCCGAGCTATTGGTGCTACATCAAAAGATATTCTGACACAAATTATGAGTGAATGCATTGTTCTAACACTTATTGCCGGTTTCAGTGGCATTACATTTAGTGTGATATGCCTACAAGGATTAGAAAAAATTGCACACGAAACATCTCCTGAATCAACATTCCAAATATCGTTTGGAATAGCACTATTTGCCACCCTCATACTTGTTACACTTGGAATCATATCGGGACTTGCACCTACCTACAGAGCTTTGGCTATTAAACCAGTCGATGCAATGAGAGACGAATAAGGGCCAGAAGATAATAAGACTATGTTTTAAAAGAATTTAAAAATATAAAGATATGAAGAAATTTTTCAAATGGGTAATCATCACCCTTATCGTTAGCCTTTTCATAGGAACATTCATATTCCTGTTCCAAAAATCACAACCCACTAAAACCTTGTATGAAATCAATAATGCAGAAATTCGTGACTTGCAAAACACCACAATACTCACAGGAAAGATTGAACCTCGTGACGAAGTAAATATAAAACCTCAAATATCTGGTATTATAACTGAACTATACAAAGATGCAGGTGAAACTGTCAGCAAAAATGAGGTAATTGCTAAAGTAAAGGTCATACCTGATATGGGTAATCTTAGCTCTGCAGAAAACAGAGTCCGCCTTGCTGAAATATCATTTAAGCAGGCGCAAACAGACTTTGAACGAATGAAACGTCTATACGATGAAAAGGTCATCAGTTCCGAGGAATACGAGAAGGCCGAAATTGCATTCAAACAGTCTCAGCTCGAAAAAAGCAATGCTGAAGATGCACTCAATATCGTTCGAGACGGCATGTCGCTCAGTAACGCAAATATGAGCACCACGCTGATACGCTCAACAATTGACGGGCTAATTCTCGACATCCCAGTAAAGGTAGGTAATTCTGTCATATTGAGCAACTCATTCAACGACGGCACAACCATAGCCACTGTTGCAGATATGTCTGACCTGATATTCAAAGGAAAGATTGATGAAACCGAAGTAGGAAGCATTAGCGAGAATATGCCTGTTAAGATTAAAGTGGGAGCTATACCAGATCTTTGTCTCGATGCAGTACTTGAATACATCTCACCAAAAGCGACAGAAGAAAATGGCGCTAATCTGTTTGAAGTTAAAGCCGCTATAAGTGTACCCAATAATGTAACGATACGTTCTGGATATAGTGCAAATGCCGAAATTGTATTAGACGAAGTCAAACATGCTGTCACGATACCTGAGTCATCGCTTGAATTTTCAGATAACTCAGTATTTGTTTATGTATTGGTCGATAGCATCGAACAAACATTTACACGAAAACAAGTAACAACAGGAATAAGCGACGGAGTCAACATTGAAGTCAAGAGCGGATTAAATCCAGATGAAAAAGTGCGCGGAATAGAAATTAAAGGAATATAAAATACATGCAAATAGAAACAATGAACAACATCCACAACAAGCATAGCCTTCTTGCAAAAATCCTTATTACTTTGTGCGTAACAAATTGTTGCATTTATGTGAAAGCACAAAAGAAATGGACTTTGCGAGAATGTATCGATTACGCGATAGAAAACAGTATCAGCATAAAACAGCAGGAACTGAATGTTGAGAATCAAAGAAACTCTCTCAGTTCGGCAAAGAACTTACGGCTTCCAAGTTTGAATGCATCAGCTAATCAAAACTTCAACTTCGGGCGTGGACTCACGATTGACAATACATATGCAAACCGAAATACTCAAAGTACATCATTCAATATTGGCACAGATATACCAATATACACAGGTGGCCAGATAAGCAACACAATAAAAGCACGAAAACTTGATTTACTTGCAGCAACGGCAGAACTGCAATATACAAAAGACAACATCAGTATACAAGTTGCATCGGCATATCTTGAAGCATTATTCCAAAAGGATTTGCTTAAAGTGCAAAGTGAACAAGTACAGTTAAGCAAAATGCAAGAAAAGCGCATCCAAGCACTTTTTGACAACGGGAAATGCGCCGAAACAGACCTTGCAGAAATTAAAGCTAGTGTGGCAAATGACCAGCTTGCTTATGTGCAGCAAGAGAACAACTACCATTTAGCGCTTCTCACACTAACACAATTGCTAGAATACCCCACTCCCGACAGTTTTGACGTGGAAATGCCATTAACCGAAAATATGCAAACAGACATACCTCTACTACCTGCACCTCAGCAAGTATATGCCGAGGCATCAATGACAAAACCACAAATAGAAGCACAGACTTTACGTCTCAAAAGCGCGGAAAAGAACATACGTGTTGCCCGCAGCGGATACTATCCAAACATAAATTTCGGAGCGGGAATTAGCACTAATTATTATAAGACCTCAGGTTTTCCTGCCGCCACATTTTCAGACCAGATGCGCGACAACCTCAATAAGAGTCTATCATTCTCGTTGTCAATACCAATTTTCAATAGATTCAGTACGCGGAATTCTATACGCTCTGCAAAAATACAATATAATGTACAGCAAATGCAATTAGAAGAAACCCGAAAGACACTATACAAAGAAATTCAGCAAGCATACTATAACACTATTGCCGCACAAAAACAATGCAAAAGCAGTTTAATGGCTGAAGAAGCAAGCAAAAGTGCATTTAACTTGATGACAAAGAAATATGCCAACGGTAAAGCAACATCTACAGAATACCAAGAATCAAAAACTGCACTTTTCAAGGCTACATCAAATCGTATACAAGCACAATATACATTAATATTCCGCAAAAAAATACTTGACTTCTATCGCGGAATACAGTTATAGCAAAAAACACTTCGATAATTATAAATCTCGACTGCGGTAGAGACAGAACACTACCGCAGTCAATTTCTAAAACGAAGGCGCTAATGTTACATATCGACCGCGGTGGAAATATAACACGACTGCGGTGAAGATTCCCCCACCGCAGTATTTTAATTAAGTTCACTCAATATTACTCTGTCATTCTAGCAAATGCAGGCTTATCTATTGAGCAAAAATCAGAGTCTAAATATTTGAAATATCCCGTTATGGCAATCATAGCTGCATTATCAGTAGTATAACTGAATTTTGGAATAAAGATTTCCCATCCATAACGACGTGCGTAATCATGAAATGCATTACGTAACCCAGTATTGGCAGAAACACCTCCTGCAACAGCTACTTGCTTTATTCCTGTATCTTTGACAGCCATCTTCAATTTACGCATCAATATATCAACTACAGTAAATTCAAGAGAAGCTGCAAGGTCCTCTTTATGATGCTCAATAAAATCAGGGTCATCTTTCAACCAATCACGCAAAGAATAAAGGAATGAAGTTTTTAGTCCTGAAAAACTATAATCATAACCATGAATATTAGGACGGGCAAACTTGAACGCTTCAGGATTTCCCTGACGCGCCAAACGGTCGATAATAGGCCCGCCAGGATACCCCAATCCCATAACCTTAGAACACTTATCGATAGCTTCACCAGCCGCATCATCAATGGTCTGTCCTAAAATCTCCATATCATTATAAGCATTTACCTTGATAATCTGAGAATTACCGCCACTTACGAGCAAACACAAATAGGGATATTCAGGTTGATTGTTGTCATCCTCATTCTCACGGATAAAATGAGCCAAAACATGACCGTGTAGATGATTCACATCAATCATTGGGATTCCCAAGGAACGCGCAAAACCTTTTGCAAACGACACGCCTACAAGCAAACTGCCCATAAGTCCAGGACCACGAGTAAAAGCAATCGCCGTAAGTTGTTCTTTTGTTATACCTGCTTGCACTATGGCTTGGTCAACTACAGGAACAATATTCTGCTGATGAGCACGTGATGCCAATTCTGGCACCACACCTCCATAAGACTCATGAACAGCCTGACTGGCAGTAACGTTTGACAAAAGAACACCATTTTTCAATACTGCTGCCGACGTGTCATCACATGAAGACTCAATTCCTAATATATATACGTCCATTATATCCGCTAAAATTAATTAATAAGTCAATATCTCAAGACCATTTTCTGTCATTACAAAAGTATGTTCCCACTGAGCACTGGGCAATTCATCTTCAGTTACCACTGTCCAATCATCCTCCTCATCTACAAACACTTCCCATCCGCCCATATTTATCATAGGCTCAATGGTAAATACCATTCCTGGTACAAGCAACATACCAGTACCCTTACGTCCATAGTGCTCAACATCAGGTTCTTCGTGAAACTCCAATCCTACACCATGTCCACACAAATCACGAACAACTGTAAATCCATTCTTATGAGCATGACGCTGAATGGCATTCCCTATATCTCCAACAAAACCATAAGGACGAGCAGCCTCCATTCCTATGAGCAAACATTCCTTAGCAACATCAACCAAACGTTGCTTTTCAGGAGTTGTCTCACCAATAACAAACATTCTTGAAGCATCACTATAATAACCGTCAAGAATTGTGGAAACGTCTACATTTATGATATCGCCTTCCTCAAGTACATCTTCCTCACACGGAATGCCATGACAAACCACCTCATTGATACTTGTACATACACTTTTCGGGAAGCCCTCATAATTAAGAGGCGCTGGAATTCCTCCATGTGCAATCGTATAATCATAGACAAGTCTGTCAATCTCAAGCGTCGACATTCCAGCCTTTATGTGCTCTGCTACATAGTCAAGAACACCAGTATTTACGATACCACTTTTGCGTATACCTTCAATTTGTTCTGGGGTTTTGATTAATTTTTTTTGCGGAACAAGACAACCACGGTTCTGAAAAGACAAAACACGCTTGTCCATTTCAGTCAACTCCTCACCCTTCTTTACCTTCCAATTACGAGGATATTTCTTTACATACATAAATTCATTGATATTTGATGCAAAGTTACAATTTATGTTTTTGACTGTCAACTATAATATCAAACAAACTTTACATCCTACTCACTAATAAATTAAATATCCCCCGTCATACCAAATTTTTGTATTGGCAAATCACCGATTTAAAAAACACTTAATTATGTGTTTTAACATGATTAATATACAATTAATAAAGTATTGAGGACATACAATTACAAATTTTGTTATAAATTTGCATTATAAAATGTAATCTCTACTTTGCAATGAGTGGCAAAATTGAACATAACGGTATAATAGTGCATATAGACGGAAAGCATATTAGGGTACGCATAGTACAATCATCGGCGTGCTCATCTTGTCAAGCCAAAACAATATGCTCATCATCCGAAAGCAAAGAAAAGATTATTGACGTGTTTTCTTACGCTAGCTCAAATTACAAAATCGGTGAAAATGTAAAAGTATGCGCTTCAGAAAGTATGGGACGCAATGCTGTAATATTTGCATTTGTCATACCGTTAATTGTAATGATGATTTGGATTACCATTTCTATAAAATGTTTAATGATGAACGAACCTATGTCCATAGTAATATCGCTGATGTTTTTAGCTTTATATTATTGGATGCTATCAATAAATAAAAAAAGGATAAGCAGAAAGTTTGCCTTTTGGATTGAAAAACCTTAATATATTAAACTTAAATATTAATTAATAATTTAATCAAAATCTTTATGGACGTAATTCTAATTGCTGTGATTGTCTTGGGAGCAATCGGATTAGTATCATCTTTGGTGCTTTTCTTTGTGTCCAAGAAATTTGCAGTTAAGGAAGATCCACGAATTGCCCAAGTGTCGGAGGTGTTGCCTCAGGCTAACTGTGGTGGATGTGGATTCCCCGGTTGTGGCGGATTGGCGTCTGCATGTGTTAAGGCTGCAGATAATGGTTCGCTTGAAGGACTCAACTGTCCAGTAGGTGGGCAGACTGTTATGGAACGTGTGGCTGAGATTTTAGGCATGGAAGCCGTTGCTGCCACTCCTAAGATTGCTGTTGTGCGTTGTAATGGTTCTTGCGAGAACCGTCCTCGTATTGCAGTGTATGACGGTGTTAAGAACTGTCGTGTTGCCAACACTACTTGTAGTGGTGATACAGCTTGTGCCTACGGTTGCCTCGGTTGTGGCGACTGTGTGGAAGCTTGTATGTTTGATGCTATCAAGATTAACGGGCAAACAGGTTTGCCCGAAGTGGATGCAAAGAAATGTACGGCTTGTGGCGCTTGTGCAAAGGCTTGTCCTCGCAACATCATTGAAATCCGTCCTGTTGCTGGTGATAACAAGGAAGCATACGTTGTGGAGTGCATGAACAAGGACAAGGGGGCTGTTGCCACTAAGGCATGTGCCGCTGCTTGTATCGGCTGCATGAAGTGCGAGAAGGTGTGCGGTTTTGATGCAGTCCATGTGGAGAACAATGTTGCTTACATCAATCCTGATAAGTGTCAGCTCTGCGGTGAGTGTGAAAAGGCTTGTCCTAAGAATGTCATAGCATTCATCGATATCAATGGCAAGAAGCCAAAGGTTAAGCCTGCAACTCCTGCCACTAAGGCTGCTCCTGCAGCCAAGACCGTTGCTCCAAAGAGGGAAGTTGCGCCTAAAGACCCTATCGTCATCAAATTTGACGGCCCACTTCTTCCTGCGGTTCAGTATGTCCTCGCTTCTCCAACAGAGGTTGAAGTTGTTGAAAAATCAAATGAGAGCAAACCAGTTGCAACCCCTAAGGAGATTAACCATGAAGCACCACTTCCTGCGGCAATGCAGATTTTGCTTGGCGGCAAATAAATAAAAGGTATAGAGAATTTATTAATTATTTGAAAACAAAATAAATACAGATAAAGTGAAGACATTTAAAATTGGTGGAGTACATCCAGCAGAAAACAAATTGTCGGCAGCCCAGTCCATTAAAGTTGCAGAATTGCCTAAGGTGGCAGTTTTCCCAATGGGACAGCATATTGGAGCACCAGCCAAACCTATAGTCAAAAAAGGCGACAAGGTTAAGGTTGGCCAGATGATAGCTGAAGCAGGCGGATTCGTTTCTGCTCCAATATTCTCTTCTGTATCAGGTACAGTACTTAAGGTGGACACAGTTGTAGATGCAAGTGGATATGCTAAGCCTGCCGTGTATGTTACAGTTGAGGGTGATGAATGGGTTGAAACCATTGACCGTAGTGAAACTCTCGTCACCTTGAAGGATAAACCAGAATTGACAAGCAAAGAGATTATAGAGAAAATCCAGAATGCAGGTATTGTTGGTATGGGTGGTGCATGTTTTCCATGTCATGTAAAACTTATGCCCCCACCTGGTTCAAAACCTGAGTTTGTTATAATCAATGCTGTTGAATGCGAACCATATCTCACGGCAGACCACCGTCTGATGCTTGAAAAGGCAGAACAGATACTTGTGGGTGTATCATTGCTCATCAAGGCTGCTAACGTAAGCAAGGGATATGTTGGTATTGAGAACAACAAGCCTGACGCTATCAGAATCATGACTGAAAAGGCCAAGGCTTATAGCAATATTGAAATTGTTCCTTTGAAGGTGAAATATCCACAAGGAGGTGAAAAGCAGTTGATTGACGCTGTAGTAGGACGTCAAGTTGCAGCTCCACCAGCACTCCCTGTAAGCGTTGGTGCCATTATCCAGAACGTAGGAACTGCATATGCGGTATATGAAGCGGTTATGAAGAACAAACCTTTGTTTGAGCGCATTGTAACCGTGACTGGAAAGAGCCTTAAGCAGCCAAGTAACTTTCTCGTTCGTATGGGTACACCTATGAGTCAGCTTATTGACGCTTGTGGTGGTTTGCCAGAAGATACAGGTAAGGTTATAGGCGGTGGTCCTATGATGGGTAAGGCATTGATGAACGTTGAAGTGCCAATCTGCAAAGGTTCGTCAGGCGTCCTTATCATGAATGAGAAGGAAGCACGTCGTGGGGAACCACAACCATGCATACGATGTGCTAAATGTGTAAGCGTATGTCCTATGGGACTTGAACCATATATTTACTCTAAGTGCTCGGAACTTGGATTGTGGGAAAAAGCCGAAAAAGAAGGAATTGTGAGTTGTATTGAATGTGGTTCATGCCAATACACATGTCCTTCAAATCGTCCTTTGCTTGACTATGTCCGAGTAGGCAAAGCAACCGTTATGGGCATAATCAGAGAACGCAACGCAAAAAAATAAAAAAGTTGACAAAATATTATGGCAAAAAAATTAATAGTATCATTATCACCACACATACATAGTGGCGATAGCGTGCAGAAGAATATGTATGGAGTTTGTATAGCTCTAGTTCCTGCACTCATCTGCTCATTCGTGTTTTTTGGTGTCGGTGCAATTATTGCGACTCTCACAGCTGTTGCATCGTGCGTATTCTTCGAATGGGCAATCAATAAGTTCATTCTTAAGAACGACAGACTGACCATCACTGACGGTTCGGCAGTGTTAACTGGTATTTTGTTGGCGTTCAACGTTCCATCAAACCTTCCAATATGGATTATTGTCATTGGCTCACTCTTCGCTATCGGAGTTGTGAAAATGACATTCGGCGGACTTGGATGCAACCTCTTCAACCCAGCACTTGCAGGACGTGCTTTCCTTCTCATCTCATTCCCTGTGCAGATGACCACATGGCCTGTGCCAGGGCAGGGATTCGGAACATATCTCGACGCTACAACAGGTGCTACCCCACTCTCCATCATGAAGGCAGCAGTGAAGGCCGGCGACCCTACAATCCTGGAACAACTTCCAAGTTCTATGGATATGCTTTTGGGTAGCATGGGAGGATGTCTCGGAGAAGTAAGCGCATTAGCAATTCTCATCGGTCTAATTTACATGCTCGTAAGAAGAATCATCACATGGCATATCCCTGTGTCAATCCTCGTGACCGTGTTCGTGTTCTCAGGACTTATGCATTGGGCTAATCCTGTTTACGCTTCACCGGTAGCAGAACTTCTCACAGGAGGTCTTCTTCTCGGTGCAGTGTTCATGGCTACAGACTATGTAACTTCGCCAATGAGCAAGAAAGGACAAATCATTTATGGTGTAGCAATCGGATTCCTCACTGTAGTTATTCGTACATTCGGTGCATATCCGGAAGGAATGTCATTCGCTATACTCATCATGAATGCGTTTACACCGCTCATCAACAATTATTGTAAACCAAAAAGATTCGGGGAGGTAGTAAAGAAATGAAAAAATTAGAATCATCACTAACAAACATGGTGATTGTACTCACGTTCATCGCCATAATAGCAGGTGGAGCATTGGCGTATGTCAATGATTTCACAGCCCCTCAGATTGAAAAAATTAATAAGGAGAATCTAGATGCAGGTATCAAGTCCGTTATGGGATCTGATGACATTAAGGTTGCCGACCCAGTGGAGAACGGCGGATTTACATGCTATGCAGTCAATGATGCCAACGGCAATTCTCTCGGTTTTGCCATTACAACATCAGAAAACGGTTTTGGCGGTCCAATGAAGGTCCTTGTTGGTTTTGACAATGAAGGCGTAATTCTTGGCTATACAGTTCTTGAACATGCAGAAACACCAGGGCTTGGTGCTAAAGCTGACACTTGGTTCCAAAAGGGACAGAAAGGTGACATCATTGGCAAGAACCCTGGTAAGGATATATTCAAGGTCAGCAAGGATGTTGAAGGTGGTATTGATGCCATTACAGCTTCAACAATTACTTCACGTGCATTCCTCCTCGCTATAGAAAATGCGTACAAGGAATATTTCTCTGTAGGAGCTGAAACTGTTTTAGAACCGACAAAACAGGCTGAAGCAGAAGAAAGCAAATGTGGAAATTGCGATAAAGAAGAATGTGGCAAGACTGATTGCGATGGTGAATGTGAAGGCGGTTGCGACAATGAATGTGTCGACGAATGCAATGAAGGTGATTGCGACAAGCAGGATTGCAAGAAGTCAGGTTACGAGAACAAAACATCATGTTCAAATGAAAACAAATAAAAAGAAAGGAGTAATTTTATGAACAATTTTAAAGTTTTACTGAATGGTATCATAAAGGAGAATCCTACTTTTGTTCTTCTTTTGGGTATGTGTCCTACCCTCGGTACCACATCTTCGGCAATTAACGGCATGTCAATGGGACTAGCAACAATGTTTGTGTTAGTACTCTCAAACTTTATCATTTCATTGATTAAGAACCTTATACCAGACATGGTGCGTATACCATCGTTTATCGTTGTTATAGCGTCGCTTGTGACAATACTTCAGATGATAATCAAGGCATATCTGCCTGAAATAGACAAGTCACTCGGTCTTTTCATTCCGCTCATTGTTGTGAACTGTATCATTCTCGGTCGTGCAGAAGCATTTGCTGCTAAGAATGGTCCTATTTCATCAATATTTGACGGTATCGGAATGGGTCTTGGTTTCACTTTGGGATTAACATTACTTGGTGGTGCTCGTGAAATTCTCGGCACAGGAGCAATCTTCGGTTGTAACTTGTATGCGGAAGATTACGGTATGCTCATGTTTGTCCTTGCACCAGGAGCTTTCCTCGTTCTTGGTTATCTCATTGCATTAGTTAACAAAATTAAGAAATAATAGAGTATGGAATATATATTGATATTTATCACTGCAGTATTCGTAAACAACGTTGTACTTGCACAGTTCCTGGGAATATGTCCATTCCTCGGAGTATCAAAGAAAATATCAACAGCTGCAGGTATGGGTGCCGCGGTAACTTTTGTGCTGACCCTTGCCACACTTGTGACTTTCCTTGTACAGAAGTATATACTCGATGCCTATGGTCTTGCTTACTTGCAGACTATTGCATTTATTCTAATTATTGCAGCTTTGGTACAGATGGTTGAAATCATTCTTAAGAAAGTTTCTCCTTCGCTCTATCAAGCATTAGGAGTGTTCCTTCCATTGATTACAACAAACTGCTGTATTCTTGGTGTTGCTATCCTTGTGATTCAGAAAGATTACGATTTACTTCAAGGAATTATTTATGCAATGTCAACCGCAATAGGTTTCGCCCTTGCAATGATTGTTTTTGCAGGACTACGCGAACAGCTTTCAATGGTTAAACTTCCGAAGGCAATGGATGGAATGCCTATAGCCCTCGTTACAGCTGGTCTTCTGGCTATGGCATTCATGGGATTTAGCGGCGTTGACGGCGGTTTGAGCAGGCTTTTCGGGCTATAATCAAAAGCACTTATATTCGAATAAAAATAGAGCTGCATGCAGCTCTATTTTTATTTAGATGTCATAATTGTTATTTCTCTCTCCATATATAGCTGTATCTTGTTTTTATTTAGTTCTGACGGTAAAAAAGTTTTTGATAACTTGAACTTTATGCGTAACTTTGCAATTAAAATATCCGGTAATGAAAAAGATATCATCTAAAATACTTGTCTTATTGGTTTTAGTTGTAACTTCATGTAACAGTTATAATAAACTTTTGAGGTCTACAGACTATGCTTATAAGTATGAGGCTGCCAAAGAGTTTTTTACTTGCGGGCA